>Ga0164290_1000111_pt1 | contig 301349 bp, 283 predicted proteins | sample Micstemetagenome_FD_108782 | JGI IMG/M metagenome (GOLD analysis project Ga0164290, IMG submission 108782) | Contaminated culture microbial community from soil near Moab, Utah, USA - Microcoleus steenstrupii SON62 (Illumina Assembly) | ecosystem: Environmental > Terrestrial > Soil > Soil crust... | reverse complement strand
GTAAGATCAATGGCATCAATCCGTTTGAATGGCTGAGGTCAACGTTGGAAAAGATACCTGATCATCCGGTAAGTCGCATATCAGAACTATTACCGCGCAAGACGTAGTTCACCGAAGGCTTACAATACTTCGTCATCAACAGATATCTATCTCCCCATATATTAAGCAACCGACGTTGAATTGTTCAGGTCGATGAACATAAAAATACGTTTCTCTTCCGTAGCAGATGGATACTTGAAGAAGGCTATGTCCTCAGGCTTGACCAAATAATTTAAGTTACTAACGTTAGAGCCACGGGGCGCAAAACGTTTATATGTAGGAATAGAAATAATAGGTGCTGTGATGGTGGTTAACTGCCGAAAGATTTCAAAGCATATTCCATCAGACAGGCGTAAATCCATCAATACTATATCAGGCATACCACTCGACTGAAACGATTCAACAGATTTTTCTATAGAATCGAGCACCTGCACTATGCGGAAGGCAGAACTAAGCACCGATAAAAGCGCGTTCAATCGTATTGCCGAAAGCGACTCGTCTTCTATTATTATTACTTTCATAGACGGTTACCTTTCGGCAAGGCAATTGCATTGCTGATGGAGATTTCTTTTTTTCCATAATTTAAATTCCGATTTCTGTGCCAACAAGCGATCAATGCCGTGACATTTAATAAACCAATTCTCTAGTAATGCGAAACGTCAATGTTTGTATCAATCCCGCCGAAAAGATTCTTCCAGGATGTTGTTTTAAATAGCGTAATGTTTAACTCCATATGTGAAATTTAAAGCACAGTCGTTAATGCCTTTGGATTTCAATGGGCCTCTGGTCAAAACAGTAAAATCATCCGACGCGGATCGGATGATTTTGAAACGTAATGATTCGATACTATTATAATGTTTCTAAAATGGTTACTAATTCTTGCGGCTTGGCGAAGTAGGGACTGTGACCACTTTCTAGTTTGAATACCCTTTTTACATTTCCACTTGCAATCATTCTTTCTTGATTTGCAGTGCTAACTCCAACGTCTTTAGTTGTTTCTATGTAATACTTCGGTATAGCGCCGAAATTAGCATCAGTAATTACGACTTTATCTTGGAACGGCGCGAGGGGCTCGCCCTTATGCTTTTCAAGTACCATTTTCTTGACAGCTTCACTGCAGTCTTCTGCAAAAACTTTCACAACAAACTCCGGCTTGATGGTTGCAAAAGAATAGTCTGATGCGAAAACAAGATTTGGCCCAATCAGGCTATTTGCATCAATGCCAGATAAGTCTTGAATTGATTGACCATTAGCAGGAAGATACGCGGAAAGATAAACCAATTTCTCAATTCTGTCAGGAATCGCCTCCGCAACTTGCGTAATGACCATGCCCCCCATACTGTGGCCAACTAAAATTACTTTTCCTTCTTGTTTTTTGATGACGTTAATAACTGCATCAACATATGATTGAAGGGTAATTCCCTTTATCGGGGTTTGGTCGTCACCGTGTCCAGGCAGGTCAAGGGTTACGACCTTTGATCCATTCTTTTCAAGTTGTGGTTTCACTTTGTCCCAGGCATACTTTCCAGCCCAGGCTCCGTGTACAAGTACAAACGTTTTCATTTTTTTGTTGTTTAAATTTTTAACATAGACAGTTGTGAACGCAGATGCGCTTAGTAGGATCACCAGCGCTACGATCGGGGAAATCAATTTGACTGTTTTCATAGGTTTTGACTTATTGTTTATAGTTGAATTGTAATGTGCGCATTGAGCGAAAACATCAGCTATTATTACTTGCTGGTTAACGAGTACTAGGTTGTTACATTTTTTATAAATGTTGGCCGTAACCCCTGGCCGCTCAACGCCTCGAACACGTCTTGCTTAACCCTATAGTTCTTCTCGTCATTGTATAAATTTTCAATTTCTATAACCCTAATCATGCCGTTTTACTTCGCCCTGAAAATCAGTATGTTATAAGGAATTTGATTATCATTGAATTACAACATTTTGGGAATTTCCAAATGCGTTCACAATATTTGATGAAACTTCCAGTCCAGATTTATGGATGCAATAAAGACCACCAATTCCTCTGACGACATCACTCGTGCGGAGCTCTTGCAATTGCTTGAAATAAACAAAGCGATGAGTCAGGCCAGAACATGTGCCGAGTTACTTGACGCCATTCGGGGTACAGTGAGGCAATTGATCCCGTTCGACGACATCGGAATTCTGATCGTTGAAAACGATGGCTTACATCATTACGAGATGGCTCTGAACACACAGTGCCGGGATGAAAGTGAGGTTGACAAACATTTGCACGAGCGAGGCATACTTAGAACGCCTCATCCCGGGTCGTATATGGAATATGTGATGAAATTAATTGAAGAGTCTAACTCGCCGATTATCGAAGACTATCAAAAAAGATTCAATGAATTTATTTATCCGTCTTTTCCGTCTCTCGCCGAATTAGGGTATAAGGAAGGACTTGTAACCTCCCTAACAACCGGAGGAAAAGCGTTTGGCACATTTTGTTTGAACAGCCGCCAAGAGAGTCATTTTGAGAAAAATCATTTTAGATTATTTGAAGCAATAGCTGAACAAGTCTCAATAGCTATATCAACTATTCTCTACCGCCAAGAGATGTTGGCAAGGGAACACGAGAAGACGGAGCTGCTGGAAATTACAGAACTGATTGCACAGGTCAAGGATAACCACGAACTGCTTAAGCTGATTATGGACAAGGTCAAGCCAATGTTTCGCTTTCACGACTGCGGCCTGTTTATTCTAAGTTCTGACGGCAGCACTCATTCGGACTGGTGCGCACTCCCCGGCGTGAATCCTAGCGAGGGAAATCAAATAATTGCTCCGGTCGCTTTTGGAGTACAACACAAAGACTCAGTTATTGAATGGGTGATGGGGGAAATTGAAAAAACGGGTGGGCCCGTTCTGTTCGACTTCAAATATCTCTTTGAACGATTTCCGGATTATCCTTTGTTTGTAGCGGTATCTTCCATGACAAATGTAAGTGCATATCGCGACGGTCTGGCCACCAACTTACTTGTCAGAGGAAAAACGATTGGAATGTTCTGCATCAACGCCCTGGAGAAAGATTTCTTTCAGCCCTCGGTGTTTCCCCTTTTCAAATCGGTTGCCCATACCATTTCTATTGCCGTGGCCAACATCTTGGCCAATGAGGAGATTCTCCAGAGCGAACGTGAGAAAAGCGAATTACTTTCAATTGCGCAAGCCCTGGCGACAGTACAGGATCGCGCGCAGCTACTCAAGGTAATTTACAACCAAATACACTGTGTCTTCCCCTTCGCGGATGCCGGTCTTTTTGTGGTGGACGCTCAGGGCCAGCACCGGGACCTGCTGGTAGACGAGCAGATACTCGATAAGCCCGCCACTCAACAACTGGCAAAAGAGCAGCTAAGTGGTCCGTTGCCACCTCATCCTGTGATTACGTATTTTTTGCGGCATGGCCCCGTGGTCGAACCTCTTGAAAAGCTTTATGTGCAGTTCCCTGATCACCCTCATTATCCCGCGATTCAAGCCGCAGGCTATACCGAAATGCTCGGAGGACCACTCAGGAATGGTGGCGAGTTAATTGGAGTACTTTGCTTTTTCCCGCAACCCGGGAAGAGTTTCTCCAGTTTGGACTTTCCTGTTTTTCAAGGAATTTCCGACCAACTTTCAGTAGCAGTGGCAAACATTCTTGCAAAAGAAGGTCTTCGCAAGAGCGCCAATGAGAAAACACTTCTGCTCCGCCTGAGCACTGAATTGTCTTTAAAGAAAAACATACAGGAGGTTACTGCACTCATTTTTGAACGGATCAAAATTCTGGTCAATGCAGAAGCAATCGTCCTTATGCTCTTATCCGAGGACAACAAATGCATCAGAGCAGTGCACCATGAAACACATACCGCTGTGCTGAAGTTTTACCAAAGCAATGAAAAATATCGAAAACTTTTTGATGCGGACGTCCCTGTTGCTCTTGATCCATTCATATCGAGCGATAACGTTCTCGAAAAGCAGGAGCCATATTATGTAAATGTGAGCGACATACTGGAACGTTATCCGACGTATGGCTGGGCTTCCTTAATGCGCGAAGCTGGAGCTAAAAGTATGACAACATATGTCCTTCGCCTTAATGGCCAGTCACTGGGTGTGATGTTTTGGCACTGGCCTACTGAGCTTTCCGACACAAAAGCACTCTTCCCAATTATTCAGGGTATTGGTGATTTAACCGCGATCACAATTTCAAATCTGCTATCTGTGGCAAGACTACAGGAACGTGCATGGCAGATAGAAGTCCTTAACGATAAACTCGAAGAACAAAATGCATACCTGGAAGAAGAAATCCTGGATAAGTATAATTTCACGGAGATTATCGGAGAAAGTCCTGCTCTGCAGAATGTCTACCACAACATAAATCTCGTATCCAAGTCAGACACAACAGTTCTAATTACTGGGGAAAGCGGGACGGGGAAAGAATTGGTCGCAAGAGCAATTCATGAAGCTTCGGATCGGCGAGGAAAAACATTAATCAAACTTAATTGTGCCGCGCTACCGCCACAGTTGATAGAAAGTGAATTATTCGGACACGAGAAAGGAGCATTTACCGGCGCCTTAGAAAGAAGAATTGGCAAATTTGAACTTGCTCATGATAGCACAATTTTCCTGGACGAAGTGGGCGAACTGCCCTTAGATTTACAAACAAAGCTGCTAAGGGTTTTGCAGGAGAGAGAATTAGAGAGATTAGGCGGAAACAAAGTCATTAAGGTAAATGTGCGCGTGTTATCAGCAACCAACCGCAATCTACAAAAGGAAGTTCAGGCTGGAAGATTTAGATCGGACCTATACTACCGCCTCAATGTGTTTCCCATTCACCTGCCCCCATTAAGAGAGCGACCCGAGGATATACCTCCGCTAGTCCAGCACTTCTTAAAGAAATTTCAGAAAAAGCTAGGCAAACAGATTACTACTGTGTCAAAAAAAGTTATGAATGAACTCGCATCTTATAGCTGGCCGGGAAACATTCGCGAACTTGAGCATGTATTGGAACGCAGCTGTATTTTGTGTTCTGACAAAGTAATGAAGCAAATCTTCCTACCAAAAATTAATAGTGACGTCGAACAGAAACAGAATAGTCTGGTGCTTGAGACGTTAGCCGAGAACGAACGCAACTATATTGTTCGAGCTCTTAAACAATGCAATGGTAAAGTGAGCGGACCTGGCGGTGCCGCTGAACTTTTGAACATCAAACCATCCACGCTCGACTTTAGAATAAAAAAACTAGGCATCAAAAGGGATTTCATTTAATGCCCTTAATCAAACAACTAATTCAGTATGGAAACCTTTTAAGCAAATTGAGCAAAGAGTCTCCGTAATATCAGTACTGAGAAGATTTTAGTCAAAACTTCGGTATGCATACGGTAGCAGTCGTAATCACGGCTCTTAACATATTGATAAGCTTCACAGTGAGCGTTGTATTAATGAACATCTTGCCAACCAAACTCATATGTGGAATTCCGGAATCTTCTATCCGATAAACGCTTCGCAAATTGCCTTCACAACGGTGATAGCACGCCTCTAAGTACTCGCGCCACATCCCTCCAGTAGGTCTTTTTGGGGAGATTAGGCACGCCTTCGTGCCTTGGTTCTAGAGACTGTCCTAAAGAGAGAAAAAGCGAATAAGGTCAGGAGTTTAGATGGGTAGATAAAGCAACATTGTTGCCCGAAGAAAAATACTTATTTTAGAATGCATTTCCTGCTCTGTGCATTGAAGAAACATTAGTCAAAATTAGTATTACAAATGACGAACGAACCATTACCACCCGTTGTTGATTCACCAGAAGCAGAGAGTGACCGAACTCTCGATCGCATGGAAGCTCCACTTCCAAAAAGCCCTGGACGGAAAAAAACTTTCGACTTCAACTTAGTCCAATCTGTATTTATTAAAGCTTCTCTTGTCTTATCAATTGTACTTGTAGTATTTTTTGTTGTTCATGAATTAACAGATAGAAGTTTCAAAATTCAGCCATTTTCGCTTCCGGCTAATCTGACGGAGCAGGGTTATACAGGCGAACTGTTTGCAACATCAGTTGCGAATGATTTGAACGCAATCATTTCAATTGCGAATGAGCGTCGGACTTTAAACGAACTTGATGAATACAACGAGTCATCCGGGCGTGTAGAAGTGAAACTGGAGGTTGGTGGCATCGCAGTGTCACCTGAAGCCATCTCATCCTATCTTAAGCCAATCTTAGGAATTGAGCAAAGGAGAATCAGCGGAGCGGTGATAAAAACAAATGAATCATTAGTGCTCGTTTTAAACGTGAGTGGACAGCCCCAGCAGTTCATTGAGCAAAAGCTCGACTCCATGAATACCCACGAAGCTTTAGGCATCTTATCACTAAAAGCAGCGGAAGAAATTCTAAAAGTTCACAATCACCTGCTTGCGGGATTATACTATTATGCCGAGAATGAATTTGACAAGGCAATAAAACATTTCAGAGCTTCGATTTACGAACAGCCAGAATACATCGGCACCGCTTACGCACACTGGGGTGATGCTTTTCTGGTGTTGACGGACGGAAAGGACACAACGTCAGTCGGAAAATTGATTCGTAAAGGACTGGAACATGATCCTGATAATTCAACCGCCTACCGAATTCTCGGAAATATGTATAATCGCTTTTCGCCCGAAAAAGCGGAAATCTTTTATCGAAAATCGGTCGAATTAGACCCTACATCAGAGCGCTCTTGGTTTCGGCTGGCAAGCCATCTATCTAGAGACCCGAAAAATGATGATGAAGCGATAGCGTCCTATAAAAATGCAATTGAGTTATATCCAAAAAATACTTATGCCCTGGCTAGGCTAGCAGAACTTTTATATTTGAAGGGTGAGTATGAAAAGGCTTCGGAGACTATTCAAAGATTCCAATATCTCGAGCCAGACTACCGTTTTTCTGCGCTTGCTCAAGCAGTTGGTGTTGCCTTGTCGGAGGCAGCTGGCGATTCAAGTAAGACGCTTCCGTCGATTGCCGAGTTTCCAGATAAAAGATTTATTTCTGATGAGCTCAATTCTATTGCCTTTAATTGTGAATTAAGGGGTAAATATGAGACTGGTTTTCGATTAGTAAAACTGTCTCTCATCGCCGATAGCACATACGATACACCTTATACCACACTGGCGGAACTACATGCTTTAACCGGAAATAAAGAAGGATTCTTCAAGTACATAGAGAAGGCTTTTCAGAAGGGGTTCCCCATCGAGGAAGTATTGGTACAAGATGAACCCTATAAGACAATGGCATCAGACGAACGTTTTAGGAAGTTGGTTGAGAAGTACAGATAATAGTAACTAGTAAAGAATGCATGATGCAACTTCAACGTTGAACACCGATAGCTAAGGCCATCATGGTGGCGAAGGTATGGCGCGCTGTAAACGTCATCTTTCTTAACAATCTCGCAGCGGTCGTTGTCGGTAAATTTACAACAGCATATCATCATCACGGACTCCTGCTCCTTAACGTCATTCCCGCGAACAATTCAAAAGTAAACCAATAGACCTTCGAAATTCGTTGTGTCATATCGCGCCTAGCCCAACTTCTCCTCCAACCCCATCATATCCTTCCGAATCTTTTCCTGAACGACCTTGGCGTAAATCTGAGTCGTCCTGAAGTTCTTATGGCCGAGCATCGCGCTGACGGTTTCCACAGGAATACCATTCGATAATGTCACGGTCGTTGCGAACGTATGGCGCGCGGCATGGAAAGTTAATTTCTTGTCGACATCGCAAAGACTCGCGACTTCCTTCAGGTATCCATTGATGCGCTGGTTGGAAATTACCGGCAATAGCTTTCCGCGCACAATGCAGGCCTGGTTGTTTTTATACTTCACCAGCAACTGAAGCGCTTTCGGTAGCAACGGGATGCTGGAAGAATGTCCGGTCTTGGTTCTGTCGATGACAATCCACTGAGATCCATCGTTGGCTTTTGTGATGTCCTTGCTGCCCAGCTTTTCTACATCCACATATGAAAGACCCGTATAGCAACAAAAGACGAACACGTCGCGGACTTGTTCTAATCGCGGGATCGCAATTTCCTTCTCCTCCAGTGCACGCAGCTCGTCGCGCGTAAGAAACACACGCTTCGTATCTTTCAACTTTACGCGATATGCTTTAAATGGATCCTTGTCGATCCAATCGTTGCGTAGTGCCATGTTGATGATCTTCCGAAAATTTCGGATGTACTTAAGCGTACTGTTGTGATTGCATCGCCGCTCAACTTTGAGATAATGCTCGATGTCCGTGATGAAAGAGAATTGTATTTGATCCAGATAAACATCCTTCTTCTTGTATTGATGTAAAAGGAAGTTTTCAAGATGTGTGAAGGTCGTGTTGTACCTAATCATCGTCGACGTGGAGAAATCAATTCCCACACGGCTTTGCATCATTTCGTTGTGATATCGAAATACCTGAAGCAACGTCTTTCGCTCGGGCTTTCGACCGAGTATCTTGTTCTTAAGTTTTTCAACAGTGACCACTTCATCGTCCTCGATCATCTCACGATGTATTCGGTTAATCTTTACATTCATTGTTTCAATGAAGTTGTTGAGTTCGCGCGCGTCTTCCTTATTACCCTTCACGCGCCCGAACTTGGAATCCCACCGGGCAGGATCAATTTTTCGTTGCGTTGAAATTTCTGCTCGTTTACCGTTCACGCATATGCGCATCATAATCGTCCCAAAGTCTTTTTGTTCCGAGCGGCCGAACCGCAGTATTGCTGCTATAGAAAGTGAATGATTCATTATCTGATTCTTTGACGTAAAAACTGAAATAAAAAAGTGATTGAAAGGCCCTGTCACAACATGGTCACAGGTGTAGAGCAAAGTTCACTATGAGCTGAGGGACAGCTCATTACGGCGATTCTGGTGAGTCCTTGAATTTTCACTGGTGACTCACCAAAAGACTCACCAGAACTTTGAGAATAATTGAATCTTTTAGGGGGGTATAAAAACAAAAAGCCCTGAAATCAATTCAATTTCAAGGCTTCTGAATACTTTGATACGAAAATAGTGGAGCCGCAGAGAATCGAACTCTGGTCCAGAGAAAGTAATACCGTGCTTTCTACATGCTTAGTTGATTTTAATTGTCGGGAGTGGCAAGGCAATCAACGGCCAAACCAAACCTTAGTCGCTGTTGCTTAATGGTGCTTAGCAACATCACACCACGCAGTTCTGCAAAACGACACCGCTATACCAGCCCCCGCAAAACATGGGCGCTGAGCGATGATGGCCGGGGAGCTCTAAGCTCTACCCTAAGCTAACCTTACGATTTGTAAGATTAAGCAGCCATGGCGTAGTTAGACTCGCCAGGTATATTTCGAGATCAGTGATCAAAGCGCTAACCTCATGCGCTTGCATGCTTCCACCCGTTCTTACATAACCTGTCAAAACCGGTCGGCCCCAAAATTCAATGAACACGGCCTGTTATAGCCGAAAAGATGACAAATATACACCCAAAAAAGTTTCCGCCCCTACCCCAAAAATCCACCGCCATTCCCCTAAAAATCTTCGTGTTTTATTGTGGCCAGTAGTATATCTTCGCGCCACATGGAAAACTTTGTTGTATCGGCGCGCAAATACCGGCCTACCGGTTTTGATGAGGTTGTTGGCCAGGAACACATCACCACAACCCTCAAAAACGCGATCGACAACAGCAAACTGGCGCAGGCACTCCTCTTTTGCGGTCCCCGCGGTGTGGGAAAAACCACCTGCGCGCGTATCGTAGCCCGCCTCATCAACGGCTTCGAAGAAAAAAACTCCCGCGAAAACAACCTCAACATTTTCGAACTCGACGCGGCTTCCAACAACTCGGTGGAAGACATCCGGAACCTGATTGACCAGGTCAGGTATCCTCCTCAGTTCGGAAAATTCAAAGTGTACATCATCGACGAGGTTCACATGCTCTCGAACGCCGCTTTCAATGCGTTCCTGAAAACACTGGAAGAGCCTCCCTCTTATGCCATTTTCATTCTCGCAACGACGGAAAAACACAAGGTGATTCCGACCATTCTTTCACGTTGCCAGATCTTCGATTTCAACCGAATCCAGATTTCGGATATCGCCAATCACCTGAAGAAGATTGCCGACCGTGAAGGCATTCCTGCCGAGAATGAAGCACTGCACCTCATCTCTCAAAAGGCCGACGGCGCCCTTCGCGATGCGCTCTCGATCTTCGACCTGATGGTGACGTATGCGTCCGGAAAGGGCGTGACCTTCAAGGATACACTGCGCAACCTCCACATCCTCGACTACGATTATTATTTCCAGGTCGTGGATGCCTTGAATTCTAAAAATCATTCACAACCGCTTCTCATACTTGACGAAATCCTCCGCAAGGGGTTCGACGGACATAACTTCATCGTCGGGCTGGCGGAACACCTGCGCAACCTGCTCGTGACGCAAGATGCGCGCACGGCCGAACTGATGGAGGTGCCGGAGAGCGTTCGGAAAAAATACGCGGAGCAATCGCGGCAAACGCCTCCTCCCCTCTTGCTCACCTGGCTGAATCTGGCAACCCAGGCCGACATCCAGTACAAGGGCAGTAAAAACCAGCGACTGACGGTCGAGCTGGCGCTCATGAAAATGGCGCATATCTCCCACGTTGTATCGGCAGATACTTTCGCCGCTTCAGCCAACGGTTCTGAGGCAGGATTAAAAAAAAAAATTGATGTAACGAACGAAGACGAAGAGCAGCCTCAGCCTTCGATCGAAACTGTTAGTCCTCCCGTTGTAACCGAAGAAAAAAAGCCGGTCGTCGAACAAACGACCAACATCTCCGGCGAGCGTCCGAAATCCACTTCCAAAACCATCCGGCTGACCAGCCTGATGCAGCCGGAAGTAAAGAAGGAGGCAACCACCAATACGATTGTTACCGAGACCGTCAACGAAGCATACACGGAAGATCAACTGCGCAATGTCTGGATGGAGTTTGCCGAGCAGCGCCGGAAGTTACAAGCGGAGTATCAGTTGCTGGCTCAGCCTTACGAATACAACAACCACGTCATTACTGTGACGTTGCTTAGTCCTGTTCATGAAACCATGCTGAACGGATTCAAATCTGATCTGGCAGCCTTTGTACGTGAGCGACTGAAGAACAACCTCATTCAGATTACCGGGAAACTCGTGGAGCACGAAGACAAAAAGATGCTGTACACAGCCCGGGAAAAATTCGATTACCTCTCAGGAAAAAATCCGGCGTTGAGGGAATTAAAAGATCGGCTTGGTCTCGACACCGATTATTGATTAAGCAACGAACACAGGAATCAAAAAAAACCGCAACTAGTCGCCGCCTCCTCCATCACCTCCACCTCCGGAATCACCGGCGTCTGACGAATCCCAACCACCTGAAGCGCCTCCGCCATCAAACTCTCCATCACCTCCCCGAAAATGTTGATCTTCTGAAGATGATGAAGAGTCTGACGACCACGATGTTGTAGCCGTTTGATCCAAACCTGTTGCGGTCTGTGCTGCTTTTCGTTTTTGGAATAATCGTCGGAGGAAGTCGAACATCAACAATGAAGTTTAATCAAAACAAACCGCGACGAGTCGTTCTCCTGCGCGTGGTGGTTGTTCCAAACAACATCCCGAATACACCACGAACCAACTCCCGGCCTACCTGCTTGGCAACCGGAGAGGCCATCACTTCTTCAAACGTGCTCTTCTCGCGCCGCGTGGATGTCGTTCGCTTCTCCGCTTGCTTCTCTTCTTTCTCCTGCGCCGCCTGTTGCGCAGCTTCCTCCACGCGTGCACTCAGTAACTCAAATGCGCTCTGTGGATCAACCGGATCTTTATACTTGCGATACAAATCAGATTGCTGCAGGTGTGCTTCATATTCCGCAGCAGACAACGGACCCATGACGGATTTCGGTGGTACAAGATGCGTCACCACCGTCTCCGTCGGAATACCTTTTTCATTCAGCACCGTGATGAAGGCCTGGCCTGTTCCCAATTGCGTAAACTGTTGCTCCATGTCGTAGTAGTCGGAGCGCGGAAATGTCTTGATGGTCTCCTTGAGCGACTTCACATCATTTGGTGTGAACGCGCGGATAACGTGATGTACCCTGTTTCCCAGCTGAGACAAAACAGTAGCAGGAACATCGGACGTGAGCTGCGTGCAGAAAAATACACCGACTCCTTTTGATCGAATCAGGCGAATGACTTGTTCAATTTGTTCCATAAACGCTTTGCTCGCGTCTTTAAAAAGCAAATGGGCTTCATCAATAAAGAAGACCAGCTTCGGCTTATCCAGATCGCCTGCCTCCGGCAATGCCTGGTAAATTTCCGCAAGCAGTGCCAGCAGAAATGTAGAGAATACCGCCGGCTGGGCCTGTACATCAGATACATTCAATAAGCTCACCACACCGCGTCCATCCACCTTCGTGAACAAGTCATCCACATCAAATGAAGTTTCTCCGAAAAGCTGATCGATGCCCTGCTGCTCGAGTGATACAATCTTACGAAGAATGGTACCCGAGGTGGAAGAAGAAATTTTCCCATAGTCAGCCTTGATCTCCGCAGCACCCGGCCCTTCTGTGAGGTAGTTCAATACTTTCTTGAGATCGGCAAAATCAACAATCGGCAGGTTCTTGTCATCGGCATACTTGAATATCACATTGAGCACACCGGTCTGGACTTCATTTAATTCAAGAATCTTGCTAAGCAGGACAGGTCCAAATTCTGTAACCGTTGCACGCATTTGTGCGCCGACTTTGCCGCTGAGCGAATACAACTCCACCGGATATGCCGACGGCTGGTAATTGATGCCCAATGCTGCGGCACGCTCACTAATCTTGTCATTGACGGTACCTTCTTTCGCAAAGCCACTCAGGTCTCCTTTGATGTCGGGCATGAATACCGGTACTCCGGCTTCCGATAATTGTTCGGCGATCACCTGAAGTGTACGCGTTTTTCCGGAGCCCGTCGCACCCGTGATCAGACCGTGGCGGTTCATCATCCGCAGCGAAAGGTTCACGCGCGCATCCGCGAGGATCTCTCCATTCAACACGCCGCTGCCCAGATGAATAGACGCCGACTTAAATTGATAAGAGGCGTTTACGGATTCAATGAATTTTTCTTTCATGGAGTTTTTTCGTCATGTTACTTTTTCGGGTCTTCAAAATTCTGGAACGTGTACACGAATCCAAAACTAAATGCCTGGCTCAGCTGTACGCCGCTGTCCTGATCGTAGTCGTATAATACAATGGCTCCAAGACCGACATTGATGTATTTATTGACACGCGCCACAATATCGAGGTCGAGGCGGTGATCAATGGTTTTCATCTTCAATGTTTCATAATTGGCAAACATCACATAGCGCCATTTCAGGTTGATGTTCTTGGCAATTTCTTTATTGAATTCTGCCATGGCCTGAAACGCCAGCCATTCAAAACGAGTCGTCTTTGTGGAGTCCACACCATAAGGCTGCACGCCAACGGTTTTGGTAAATCTCGTGGGATCCTGCACGATGGTCAGACGCGGTGCGAATGGAGAAACACGAACTTTAAAATAATTGGTTGGATGATATTCGAGACCCCATGCGGAGGTGATGAAGGCAGGCGCGAAGAGATCAGAGATCAATTCATCCGCTGCATCATCCTTGTAATTGTAACCTTTTGCAAACTGCGTGAGGAAGTTCACGGATGTAAAAAGGTCCCACTTCGGGCTCAGGGAATAACCATATTTGGTATCGAGAAATACGCGGTCGAGCGTCTTCCGGTAGCCCTGACCGGCATTGTTGACAAATCCGAAAGCAAGGTCGATGGAGTTATCCCACGATGCTCTTCCCTGCTTGTAATTCGCCTGAAAGTTAAACAGCGACGTGAGGCCGATGGAGTTGATACCACCACCTTTCCAATTGGACGAAAAAGCAGCCTGGTTGGCATTGAGGGTGAATCCGATTTTCTTTCTCCAGAGCAGGGTGTCAGCAGGGGCGTCCTGTCCGAAAGCGCTGGAAGCAAGAAGTACAAATAAGAACAGAGGGAGGCGGTAGTGTGATCGCATACAAACTGGTTTACAAGGGTTTGAGACCCCGAAGTAAACAAGTTAGCGGGTGACTACCAACAGGTTTTAGATATTGTTCAGCTTGATTTCGTCGAGAGCGACTTCGGTCAGCGGTTTCGTGATAAACTTGATCACGTGGTTGTTGTTGACAATTTTGTCGATGTCGCGCTTATTGTCGGAGCTGCTGAGGATGATCACCTTGCATTTGCTTTTGACAAGTTCATTAAACTTCTCAAACTCATAAAGAAATACAAAGCCATCGACGATGGGCATGTTGATGTCGAGGAAGATGAGGCTTGGCAGGTTCTCGGCATTGTTCTGATTCTCGCGAAGATAATCGAGCGCCGCTTTGCCTGATCCTTTTACTTCTACGCGTTTGGCAAATTTGGTAATCTCGATGATACGCTTGCTGATGAAGTTATCAGTGTCGTTGTCATCAACGAGCATCACGAGATCAATTGCCTTTGTTTCAGTCTGCATTACAAACGTTGTTGTTCCCCGGGTCCCCTTTTTCCAACCACAAAAATATCGTTTTTTATAAGAAAATGTAAACCCGGGGCGCAAAAAGGAACAGGTGTAAGATAAACACCATGTTTTTGAGAATTTCAGCGAGCCACCTGAATCTTTAATTTCTCGCCAATGGAGAGTGAGAAGTCCTTTTTATCGTTCCACTCCATTAATTCCCTGATGGTTACGCCATATTTGCGGGCAATGCCGTACAAGGTGTCGGAAGATTGAACCTCATGCACCACCTCGGCATTTTCCTTTTTACCCGTGTCAACGATGGCTTCGGTCACGACGGACTCCGACGGAACCAACTTCAAGACTTGTCCGGGCTTCAGCGGCTCCTGAAGATTTAATTGATTCATGTTCACGAGTTCCATGACGGGAATCTGATACAATCGGGAGATGGCCGATAGTGTTTCTCCGGGTTGCACCGTGTGGCTGGATGGCTTCTGGGGAGGCGTGATGCTGATGGACGCGGGTGTGGAGTCTGCGGCGACCACCGGAACAGTCGGCGGAGTGGGCACAGGCGTCGTGGTTGATTGGGCCGCAGTGGCCGTCGTGTCGGGCTCGGAAGTCTGTGGTACAGACACGGGCTCCTTTGGTGTTTCCGCAGGGACGTCATCCCAGGCAAATACTTCGCGGGGATTCACCTGCACCGAGCTTGCGGCCAGGACGGGAGCTTCTGCATCGCGCGGTTTGGTGGCGGATAGCCACAGCGTTGTGCCAGGCTGAACCTTCTCGCTGTCCATGCGGTTGTAGCGCTTCAGCTTGCGCATCCGCACGCCATACATCTGACTGATGGCCCAAAGTGTTTCACCCGGCGCTACCTGGTGATAGTCTTCTTTGGATTTAGCTCGTTTTTTGGCCAGAAAGTAAGGTTTACTAATGTCAATTTTAGAAGAGATATCAATTTCGTTCCATCGCAGAAAATCCGAGAGGTCTACCCCCGCCCGTGCAGCGAGCGTGGTCGGCGTCTCGCCCTTCTGTGGTTGAATCGCGCGGACGCCATTTACACGGCGTGTCACCACGTGAGAGACTGCAAGGTTGTTCGTGGGCGTAACCTTGCCGACCGCTCCTTTAACGACGGGTTGATTCACCGCAACGACGGCATTCTCCGGTGCCCTTCCGGATGACGGAATGATCACCACATACGTCCTGTCGTCGGGGACAGAACCTTTCCGCGCCCATTTATTCAGTTCCTGCAACACCGCTTCGTCTACAGCAACTTCCTTTGCCAGATCGGAAAGATTTCTCGCACGACGGTTCTCGAACGCAATGACTTCCTGAGCCGGGGGTGCTTCCACAGCCTCCCCGAAGGCAATTTTGTGTGCGAGAAATTTCTTCACATACCAATATGTCCTGGATGTGATGTCGGCTTCTGTCTTTCCGCTGTGGCTTCCTTCCACCGAACGCATCACGCCGCCTGCGCCCATCTGGTACGACTGCAGGGCGTAAAGCCAATTGTTGAAGATGGTATTGTTCTTCTTCAGGTAACGCGCTGCGGCCCGGGTGGAAGACGCAATATTCATGCGCTCATCAATTTCCTTATCGACCCGCAAACCCATTTCCACGGCGGTAAAATCTTTGAACTGCCAGAAGCCAACTGCATTGGAAGACGAAACAGCATCGGCAGTTAATGAACTTTCCTGCAAGACCAGGAATTTGAAGTCCTCAGGAACTCCTTCTTCCAGGAAGATTTTTTCAATCAAGGGAAAATACATCCGGGCTCGCTCGGCCTTGAGCTGAAAATGTTTCGGTGAAGCGGTAAGTGCCTGCACGTCCTTTTGAATTTCCTTGCGGGCATCGTCGTGAATGGTGAGTTTCATCCCCGCGAATGTCAGGTGACGGGGAACTTCCGGTGTTTGCGCGACAGCAACAAAGGCTGAGAAAAATAGCGCGATAAATAACTTCATCAGTTAAAAAAATTTCTACTGAGCAAAACGAGTACAATACATACTCGCATCCACTTACTTCACCCTCTGCATCAGGGTGATTCCATCCCTTACCGGCAACAAGACGTTCTCGACGCGTTCGTCCTGGAGAATTTTCTCGTTGAAGGCGAGGATAGCACGGGTATCCTTATCTGGCTTCTCATCAAGTACCTTGCCACTCCATAACACATTGTCTGCCAGAATAAAACCATTCAAATTTACGCGATTAATCACTAAATCGAAGTAACGGCCGTAGTTTTCTTTATCTGCATCAATAAATACCAGGTCAAATTGAAAAGGCAAATCCGGAATAATATCCCCGGCATTACCGATCCTGAAATCAATCTGACGGGCATAAGGCGATTGATCAAAATATCCCTGAACGCGATCTTTCAATTCTTCATTAATGTCAATCGTAATCAGTTTACCATCGGCACGAAGGCCTTCTGCCAGACATAACGCAGAATATCCTGTGTACGTACCAATCTCCAGCACATATTTCGGCTTGATCATATGACTGATCATGGAGAGCAGCCTGCCCTGCAAATGTCCCGACAACATGCGGGGTCGCAACACCTGCACATGAGTCTGCCGGTTGATATGAGACAACAATGCGCTCTCCGGGCTGGTCAGTCGTTCGGAATATTTCTGAATGTTTTGATCCGTTATTTCCATTATGCCAATACAGGATGTCCGTTTGATACCACTTTCACTTCCGGCTCCATCACGAGGTAGCTCAGCATGCGCTCGTCGAAAAGCTCGCGCGCGATGCGCTGGAGATCACGCGAAGTGGTTGCATCTATACATTCGTAAATTTCGTCAAGTTCGGGAACACGACCAGTATCCAGCAAACTCTTGCCCATCATCAACATCAGGCTGAGGTTGTTTTCTTCCGACATGGCGAGCTGTCCTTTGATCTGTTCCTTCGCGGACGACAATTGCCGGCTTGACAAAGGCGACTCTGCAAAACGATTCAATTCCTTGCGCACCAGGTTCAGACACTTGGTTAATTGTTTTGGTTCTGTTCCGAAGAAGACGGCAAACATTCCGGTATCTGTATAGGGGATATAATGCGCATCGATGGAATACACGAAACCGTACTTTTCCCTCAGCGCCAGATTAAGCCGCGAGTTCATCCCCGGGCCGCCCAGCATATTCACCAATAAATACAATGGGATTCGGCGATCGTCACTGATCGGAAAGGCATCACGGCCAATCGCACATTTCGCCTGCTTCACGGTGCGCTTCAATACCAGTTCCCTCGGCTTATACGTATTGAACCGCTTGCGGCGCGTGGTGGCTTTGGTTTTCTGAATTGGTTCAAAATATATTTTTGCAATCCGTTCAATTTGCTCCGGAGAAATATTTCCGACACATGAAAAAACTACTTTATCGGTACCGAGATTATTTCTCACAAAAGAAACAAAGTCACGTTTACTGAACGATGCAATGGTTTCCTTTCGCCCAAGTATATTCATTCCCATCGGATGATTCTTGAACACAATTGCTTCAAACTCATCCTGCAGGGAATCGTCCGGACTATCGTAATACATGGCCATTTCCTCCAGTATCACACCGCGTTCTTTCTCGATCTGATTTTCAGGGAAAACAGAATTAAACGTAATGTCACTGAGTACATCCACGGCGCGCTCAAAATACTGATCGCGTACCGATGCATAAAATACAACCTTCTCTTTATCGGTATAGGCATTCAACTCACCTCCGATGGCATCCAGACTATTGATGATGTGAAATGCGCGGCGCTTCTTCGTGCCTTTGAAAGCCATATGTTCCCAGAAGTGTGCGATACCCTGGTTGTCGATATGCTCGTCGCGGCTGCCTATATCCAGCACAATTCCGCAGTGAACAATTTTAGTTGTCGTGATCTGCTGATGAACGACGCGGATGCCGTTCGATAATGTAAACGTCCTCACCAATCCTGTATCTTTTTTCTTCATGACATTCTGTTTCAGGTGCGAACACTTTTGACCGATTGCGGGCGTGTTCTTGATTCAACCAACTCCTTTTCACTAATATTCAAAGCCTTTTAAATGGCATAGCTATTGCAAAATCGTTTTTCGTTATGGAAACCAAAACAGTAAAAACCTGCTTCACCATTTCCTTCACCCAGGAACAATACGACCGGGCAAGAAATTACGTGGAAGATATGAAAAAGCATCCTAACCGGGTTTACTGGCGTGGCAAGCACGGGAAGACCGACGAGGAGCTTGTATTTGAACAAATCGCGCACCGAATCCTGTCCGGATTTTATAATGATGATCCGCTGAATGCCGGTCGCCATATCGTCCGGATGGACAACGCCGTAAACGCCTGAAACGTTTCTTCGCGCGGTTGAATTTGGGCCAAATGCAGGTCCGTCTGGCGGCTATACCTGCTCGAGCACTTTTTTGATTAGTGCGTCAACTACTTTGTCCGGATCGGGGGAAAATTTATTTTTTACCCGGTTGGCTATAATGGCGTTCATACTGAGTACTTCATGCCCCAGCAGCTTCCCCATGGCATAATAACCGGCCGTTTCCATTTCGAAGTTTGTCAGCCAGAAATTTGTTTTGCGGTAATGATAGGCATTGAGGTCGTCCAGCAGTTTCGGGAAATGAACCGGTGCCCGAAGCACCCTCCCCTGCGGTGCATAAAACCCCGGGCAGGTGACGGTATTTCCAATATACATACCGTTGCCCAGCTGCTCCTGCAGCGATGAGGAGCCTTTTACAACGTAGGGCCTGAATGGCAATTTCAACTGACCCTGCAGGTCGTCCGCAATCGCCTCCTCGTCGCCTTCGTGCGGTAAATCATAAAACGCCATCAGGTTGTCCATCCCGACAGCATATTCCGTGACCAGATGGCTTCCTACGGGAATATCCTCCTGCAATGCTCCAGAGGTGCCGATGCGAATGATCTTTAGTTTCTTCTTTCTGGGCTTCGGCTGTCTGGTCTTTAAATCAATATTCGCCAGTGCATCCAGCTCCGTTAATACAATCTCCACATTGTCGGTGCCGATGCCCGTACTGATAACCGTGATCTTCTTACCCTTGTACACACCCGTGTGCGTGATGAACTCACGCTTATTCATTTCAAATTCTACCTCATCAAAGTATTGGGATACGCGATATACGCGCGTGGGATCGCCAACAGTGATGATGGTATCCGAAATGTGTTTGGGCAGCAGGTTCAGATGATAAACACTGCCATCCGGATTGAGGATCAGATCGGTTTCAGAAATCGGCATATCAGGAATTCACTTTCTCTGCAGGATTACCAAACACCGTCTCGCCTGACTTCACCATGCCAATCACCACGGAACCAGCACCGACGCGGGCGCCCTTCTGCAGGGTTACTCCCGACACGACGATCGCTCCTGTCCCGATAAATACTTCGTCTTCAATTTTAACGCCTGCATTGATGATGGCACCGGCTCCGATCTGAACATAATCGCCGACGACCACCTCAGCGCCAATCACGGCACGAGCCCCGACCAGGTTATGGTTTCCAATCACTGCACCTGCCCCAACGACTGCACCCGCATCCACGAAGTTGCCATGACCAAGAGAAGAAGAAGAGGCAATAACCGAAGATCCATGAATGCAATTCACCGCCTGGACGTGGCGCACTTCATTCAGCATCTTCACCAATGATTTCCGCAACTTGTTATCGTCTGTGGCAATAAAAGCCTCGCACTTCTTTCCAATTAACTTCAGGAAACCATCGTCGTCGGTTCGCCCAAGTATGCTGACGTCGTCAATCTCTTTACCGTGTAATTCTTTGTTGTCGTCTAAAAAACCATAGACCACGTTGCCGTTTGATTCAAAAATTTCCTTGGCTACACGACCTATTGTGGTGGCACCAAAAACCATGACCGGATTCTCCATATTCACATATTTTACCTGCTCTGTTATTGTGCTTTCGGCGATCTGCCGAAGCGCTTTTGTAACTGATGAACAACAATCTGCAGCAAATGATTTTCCCACAGAATCAGCAGCACAAAGAACGGCAAAAATCCCACACGATAACGAACGAGTGTCCCTAAGTTTGGTGTACTGAGCGTAATCAGTACAGCGAGGATGATCACATAGACAATCGTCGCAAAGGCAAGCGCATCGAATTCCTTAAACCACTTCCGAAATCGAATGAAAGCAGAGGCGGTGAGCACCAGCATCAATAAATTTTCAAAGGCTGCAAGAGCCTGCAAAAAATTACCCGCCTCCACGAGAAAGGGACGAAACAGTCCGGCGACGACCGCCGCGGGCGCGTGGGTAAGCATCGACCCGATGGTGGGCTGTAGTCCAGCAAAAACAACGGCATCGCCAGGGGCAGACATGCGCTGATACGTTTCATAATTTTCAACGATGACCTGAAAGAGCCGATGCGGACGGAAATTGGGATGAAGACGTGTGACGAACAGCAAAGGCAGGATGAATAACATGGCGAAAACAACAAGTTGCGCGGCTCTCGGCGTGAACCGTAATTTCGAAAACATCACCAACCGGTATAAAAGCAACGTGAGGGCTACCGGACCAAAGGCAGCGACGTAATAGTACTTAAGCTTCCACAAAATGATCAGTGCGGGCACACCCAGTACAATATTCCAAATCGGCAGCCTCCTGCCCTTCCAGAGTTTCAGGACGATGGCGGCGAGCAAATACAATGACGCAAGCGATATACTTTCTTTAATAATGCCCGAACTCCAGAATACCACCGACGGAAGAAACAGCAGGCTGATGACCACAGCGAGGATACGGGCGGGATACTCCTGCATCATGGTTCGCACGAGATGCCACGCCGCCAGAAACGAAAGCCACGACAAATACATGGATACCGTCCAGTAATTATCGAGGCAAAAGAGGTTAACGAAACTCACGAGTCTGGTGAAAAACAACGCACGCGGATCTTCGAGGAAGACGTATTCACCGGAAATCGGGTCGATGCCCAGCAGCATACGCAGGTAGCCCAGGGGTTGTGTCCAGGCTTCGGAAGAGAGCAATACGCCATCTTTGAAATAGGAAATCGTGTCTCCGAATCCGTAGTATTTGAAATATAATAAGCCTAAAAGCCAGCCACTAATAACTTTCATAGCCAGCGCAGGAAAAAAGAACGATTTCAACTCCGCTTCCGAACGTTGCTGAACACGCCTGGACAGATACAGGATAACGAGCAAATGGAAAGTGAAGAGCAGCCAGCTTATCATACTACCGCACAAGCGACGAGCCGATGGAACAATCAAGACATCGTCTTTTTTGACAATAATACTGATATAGTTCCAAAAGACCCTGCCCATCAAAGGCGGTTTCCGATTTCACACCCAAAGCTCCCCACTGCCGGAGGATGGTGTTGTTCTCTGATTTCATCTGCTGCAACAGATCAAGGGCGCGTTCAATGTGTTCGGGATCATCGCTCAGTTTTGAAACCGCCACACGAACAGCGACGACTGAATTGATAACCAGGTTATCGATGCTGTCCTTTCCGGGAGTTCCCTTGATGTCGGGAGCTGGTTTTCCAAAGTCGTAATGGTTCTGCCAGTAGAGACTGGGTTGTACAGAAAAAAATTGAAGCGCGTCGTCGTGACTTTGGATTGTGAGCATGCCGGAAAACAGATTGCGTCTTTCGAAAAGCAGGGCCGCGAACTGGGCAATTCGGAGTGTCGGAAAATTGGCAGGTCTCAGCCGGAGAAATTTCCATTGCGATTGATGCAGCTGCCGCGGCTGTAAGCCAAACTTTTTGGACAGCAGCCGGTATTCCCGCTGCAGCACCCGCGTATAATCATCGCTTGGATCGGATTCCAGAAAACCAGCCTGACCGAAAAGCAACGCTTCGACGTGCATCAGCTGAGCAGCGTGACGAAGTATAAATTTTAACGGCAATGCTTTAGCAAGAAAAAGAAACGCTTCCGCATTGACTTTGAATCCGTAGTTGCGCGCCAGAATCTGGTACGCCGTCTCCTCCCGATCATAGTCGTTGATGCGAAGCAATTCATGAAATAATTCGGCCTTGCGTTCAAGCCGGGATACCGTCGCGCGCTCCACCATGGTGCGCACCGTGAGCGCACGTACCTGCGACAAATGAGCGGCACAAGGAATTGGCTGGGGATTATGAACGAGCTGCTTGTACTTGATGAGCAACAAATCATTCACGCGATCTTTCAATTCAAGCGTAGGGATGCGTGTTCCGTCTTTCCGCAATACCTCTTTGTCATCTTTCCACACGACGTGCAGGATCACATTATCATAAGCCTGATCGTGTTGATGGTGATGCTGGTACCATTCAGAGGATTGAAAATGAATTTCAACATGACCAATCCATTCCAGTTCTCCGATACTGACTCGTCCGTTGGAAAAGTCAGGGCCTGAGTGGGTATTTCGTATCCCCGGATGGCGGATCGTGAGTGCGTCTCCGGATGTTGTTGCTAAAGAAGAGTGGTCGAAGAACTGAAATTCCCAGATGTACTGGATCAATGCTTCTTGCATGGGGTAGAACGTTAGGGGTCTGACCCTATACTACCAAAATCGAAAACCAAAAACAATCAGAGCAACATCGATAGGTGGTGCTTCATCTCGTCACGCACCATGATGGCCTCGCGGCGTGCCGCATCGGCAAAGTCTTCGCCCTCGCTCGCATAGATGATGGCGCGCGCGGAGTTCACAAGCAGACCGCATTGCTTATTCATTCCTGATTTTGCAATCGAAGCCAAATCTCCTCCCTGAGCCCCGACACCGGGAACAAGAAAGAAATGCTCTGGCGCAAGTGCACGAATGTGTCCGATACGTGACGCTTGTGTCGCCCCGACAACAAACATGAGGTTGTCAACATTGCCCCAGCTCATTGCTTTGAGCATCACTTCTTCATACAACATTCTGCCGTTGGCGGATTGAAATAGTTGGAAATCAGAAGCGCCTGCGTTCGAGGTATGCGCCAGCAGGATCACCCATTTATTTTTAAAGTTAAGGAAGGGCGTCACGCTGTCTTCACCCATATACGGAGCTACCGTCACAGAATCAAAATTCAGTGTTTCAAAGAAAGCCCGGGCATAAAGCGCCGACGTATTCCCGATGTCACCGCGCTTCGCGTCGGCGATGGTGAAAATATCTTTTGGAATATACTCAAGTGTCTTGCGAAGGCTTTCCCAACCGGAAGCGCCCATTGCTTCGTAAAAAGCAATATTGGGTTTGTAGGCGACACACAGATCTTTCGTCGCGTCGATGATTGCCTTGTTAAATTCAAAAATGGGATCGTCGGATTTCAGCAGATGCTTCGGTATTTTTTTTATATCGGTATCCAGACCGACACAGAGAAAAGATTGTTTGCGTTGAATTTGACTGAAGATATCTGCTGCTGTCATGGCTCAAAAATACGAAGTCAAAAGAAAAGGCCGCAGACTATTTTCAAGTCGGCGGCCTCTTCTATGATGCTGGTGCATTACTATCGCATATCGATTACCTCGATTCCAGGATACTTCTTCGTATCGAAAGAGAAGAACGTATCTGCAACATTGACGCTTGGGTTAAACTTGGTGATGGTGTATTTAAACTTATTACCGCCCTTATCAAACATGGTCCAGCTTTGAATGCTCTTGTCCTTCTTCACGATATTCATTCGGATTTTAAAGAACTGAGCGTCCTTCTTTTCGGGAACCAGATCCACCACATGAATCACCTGTCCTCCCTCAGTCTTGTCTTCGAGCCACAGGTATTTAAATCCCTTCTTGTAGATTTCATAGATCTTAGACGGGTTGACTTCGTCCGATGTCGCATCATAGTTGTCGATGTTGACTTCGTTAGCCTCTGGAAGGAATGTCCATACCGTAGTTCCGTTGTTCGTCACTTCCTGCTCAGGCAGTACCAGCTTGAACTTATCCCCCTTCACTGTAATCTTTCCCTTATACTCCTCATTAATTTTTTCGGCCTCATTTGTCAGCGTATATGAAATGTTCGCTTCAAACGACGGAATCGACTTGTACTTTTTGCTCATGCCGTCCAGAATTTCCAGTGCCTTCGGATCGTACTGCGCAAAAGCAAACTTGATGGCAAACAGGAAAATGACGGCGAAAACTGACTTTTTCATTGTAGAAATACAGGTTTTTTCAAATATATGTTTACGACTGAGAGTGTTTCTCGCTGAGGTCTTTCAATAATTGTTCCAAACTCAATTCATCCTTAATCAGCACTTCGCGGGCCTTACTGCCCTCAAACGCGCCAACAATTCCGGCAGCTTCCAGCTGATCAATCAATCGCCCAGCCCTGTTGTATCCCAATTTCAACTTGCGCTGAATCAGGGACGTACTGCCTTGCTGGTGCATCACAATTAACCGGGCTGCGTCTTCAAACAACGCATCGCGGTCCGACAAATCCACGCTGGCCACGCCGCCTTCATCATCGCCTTCATATTCCGGCAGCACATAAGCCGTATCATAACCACGCTGACCGCCAATAAATTCAACAACGCGTTCAATTTCGGGCGTATCCACAAAAGGACACTGGAGACGAATGATGTCTGAACCAGATGACAACAACATATCACCTTGTCCGACGAGCTGATCCGCGCCTCCCGTATCGAGAATGGTGCGCGAGTCAACTTTCGAAGTCACCCGGAAGGATAAACGAGCAGGGAAGTTGGCTTTGATGACACCGGTAATAACGTTAACCGAAGGACGCTGCGTGGCGACGACCAGGTGAATACCAATCGCACGCGCAAGCTGCGCCAGTCGCGCAATCGGGGTCTCCACTTCTTTGCCGGCCGTCATCATCAAATCAGCCAACTCGTCAATGACCAACACAATATAAGGCAGGAAGCGGTGTCCTTCTTTTGGATTCAACTTCCGGGAGATGAACTTTGCATTGTATTCTTTCAGGTTCCTCGCACCGGCATCTTTGAGAATCTCATACCGGTTTTCCATCTCAATACACAAGGAGTTCAGGGTATGCACCACCTTGCGCGTGTCGGTAATTATCGCCTCTTCACTGTTCGGCAGTTTGGCGAGGAAATGTCGTTCGATTTTCGAATACACCGACATCTCCACCTTCTTCGGATCCACCAGCACAAACTTTAACTGAGACGGATGTCGCTTATAGAGTAATGATGTCAGAATAACGTTCAATCCCACAGATTTACCCTGACCAGTCGCACCAGCCACGAGCAAGTGAGGCATCTTCGCGAGATCAATGACCAGGGCTTCATTGCTGATCGTTTTTCCCAACGCCACGGGAAGTTCCTTTTCTGCCTTCGCGAAAGCGGGATTGGCAAACATGGAACGAATGCTTACCATCTCCCGGTTTTTGTTCGGTACTTCAATACCAATGGTTCCTTTACCCGGAATTGGCGCGATGATACGAATACCAAGGGCGGACAAGCTCAGGGCAATATCGTCTTCCAGGTTCTTGATCCTGGATATTTTGATACCTGCATCCGGTACAATTTCGTATAGGGTCACCGTTGGGCCGATGGTCGCTTTGATGCTTTGAATGCCGATTTTGAAATTCACCAGCGTCGCGACGATCTTGTCCTTGTTCTGATTCAATTCCTCCTGTGATACACCTGCCTTGCCCGAGTCGTATTCGCTCAGCAACTCCAGTGTAGGAAATTTATAATTACTCAGATCCAGCGTAGGATCATATTCTCCCTGTTCGGCAACCAGTTGTTCAGCTAAAACTTCTGTATCTGTCGGCGGCTCTTCAATTGTAAATGCCGGCTCCTGCTTGTCCAGCTTCTTCCCGACTTTCGGCTGTTCAATTTCCAGCTTCAGTTCCTGCGGCTGGCCCGTTTGCACGAGTGGTTCTTCCTTCACTACCAGAACGGGTTCCGGAATTTCTTCCTCCTTCAGGTTCTTCCAGTCGTCCTTCTCGTCCGGGTAGGTTGTCAGCGGAGACTCCTGTGCCGTCTCCTGTGGCTCCTCGGGGACGATGGCATCAAGCCCCATTGCTTTGGGATCTTTAGGCGCGAAAGCCGGAATCGCCGAGATGTTGAAATAGTAAATAATGAAAACAAGCAACGACAGGATCAGGAGCAGGAATGTTCCCCAGCCGAGGAGTCCATCGGCAACCGTCGCCAGCTGAAGACCAAGGCCTCCACCGAGAAAACTCCATTCACTCACGCCTTCATTAATGTAGGTCATGTATCCGAGCAGGAGACAAAGCCATACTCCGGAGAAGACTGAGAACACCGTAAATGGAAATAACCGGAACAACTCCCGGTTGAATACGATTTTGAACCCATACACAAACAGAATGGGCGGAATAAAAAATGAGGCTACGCCAAACCAACGGTAGATGAATGTATGCGAAATAAATGCTCCGCCGTAGCCCAGCCAGTTCTCAATCTCTTTTCCTGCTTCAATAACAGAATCGTTGGCGTTGATGATGCTCTGGTCCGCGCGACCCGTAAACAAATAGCTGAAAAAGGAAAGAAAGAGATAGATGGAAACGATGATGCAGAAAAAACCGGCCGCGAGCTTGAAACGCGGGTCTTTCAAAAAGCTGAAATCAAATTTGGTAGACTTTGACGACTTGGATTTCTTCTCCTTTTCGGGTTTTTTGAACGTATTTGACTTATAGGAGTTTTGTGCCATGATCTAATGGGCAAAACTAAAGAAAAGCACGAACCTACGCCAACAGACGGGAGGTAAAGCGAAAAAATCACAAACCAGCTTCGCGCAGTGCCCGGTTCATCGCACCGACAAAGGCGGGTCCTTCATAAATAAAACCGGTGTACACCTGAACCAGCGTTGCTCCGGCGCGCATACGTGCAACCGCGTCGTCCGGCGACATGATTCCGCCGACAGAAATAATGGGATAGTCCTTGCCAAGGGCGGCGCGCAAATAGCGAAGAACCTCCAGTGATCGGTCATTCAGCGGAGCGCCGCTCAGACCGCCTGCGCCAATTTTTTCCAGCGCATCCGGGGGTGTCTTCAGGCCGGACCGGTTGATGGTGGTGTTGGTGGCAATCAATCCGTCGGTTCCAGTTTCGCGGACAATTTCTATGATGTCGTTGAGTTGCTCATTCGTCAAATCCGGGGCAATCTTCAGAAGCAACGGACGCCGTACCGGTTTTTCATCGACTCGCGCGCGAACACTGCGCATCAGGGCGGTTAGTGGCTCCTTTTCCTGCAAGGCACGAAGACCGGGAGTATTTGGTGAACTTACATTAACCACGAAATAGTCCACAACTTCATGAAGTGCATCCACGCACTGGAGGTAATCGTCGAGGGCCTGTTCGTTGGGCGTGACCTTATTCTTACCAATATTTCCTCCAACAATCACATCCGACCGACGTTGTTTCAACCGCTGCACGGCATTCGCGACACCACCGTTGTTAAAGCCCATGCGATTAATCAAACCTTTGTCTGCCGGCAAGCGAAACAAGCGCGGCTTATCATTTCCCGGCTGAGCTTTCGGTGTCAACGTACCAATCTCGATAAAGCCAAATCCCAGACAGGCAAGTTCATCAATAAGGCGGGCATCTTTATCGAAACCGGCTCCCAGTCCCACAGGGTTCCGAAAACGCATACCCAGCACGTTGCGCTCCAGGGATGGATGCCTGAAATCATATAAAAGCCCAAGTAGACGACGAAAAATGGAAATAGCGCCAAATGTCTTCAGCCAATGGAAAACCACTTCATGAATTCGTTCTGCGTCAAAACGAAAGAGAATGGGGCGAATGATCAATTTATACATGAGGCCACAAAGATAGAAACTTGCCCCCGGCTGCAAACCGTCGCTTCATATTACCACATCACCGACAGGCAATTTTTTAGGAGAAAGATTTTATTTATGTTCGCGACAAATAAAACACACACATTTATGAAAAAAGTCTTACTCCTCGCTTTCTTTTCATTGGCAGCCTGTGCTGCAGCTTTTTCGCAAATCCGCGTTGGTGGCCAGCTGGGTTACGGTACTGAAGTTGAGAGATGGGGTTTAGGCGCAAATGCCGAATTCATGCTCAACGACAAAATGGCTATTGCACCTAGCTTGCATTTCTTCTTCCCTGAAAAGAACGGCGGCGTTACTGCTTCTTTCTGGGAACTCAATGCAAACTTCAACTACTACTTTGTGAACCAGGATCTCCTTGGCTTCTACGGTCTTGCCGGATTGAACTTCGGAACGGCAAAGGTTAAAGTTGATGGCTTTGGCTCTGATTCAAACACAGAACTCGGTCTTAACCTTGGTATCGGTGTGAACTTCAACCTTCAGCCTGTGATGCCTTTCGCAGAAGTGCGCGGCGTTTTTGGTGATTATGATCAGGCCGTTATTTTCCTTGGTGTAAAAGTGCCTTTGGCAAAATAAATTGTAACTGAATTGTATAAAGAGGTCGGTAGCAATACCGGCCTTTTTTGTTGCAAAAGTTTTTAATGATGAAGAAGGAGAATTTGGGCGCGTCGCACTCACAGGACATCATATCACGCTCAAAAGGCAGCACAGTTACGGAGCCCCAACGGGTGTGCCCCTGAGCGAAGTCGAAGGGCGTCGCTTTTAGTTAACGATGGGTGAGGCCTGTCTCAGGCGACCCGTCGTTAAGCTCTACCGCATAAGATAAAAATTCATCGAGGCCTGAAAAGGCGGGATAGCAAATGTGAATTGGTTGAGTTATCAAACTGATGCTGCGCGGCATTGACTCATTGCTGATAGAAACCGGGTCTTGATTCGATAAGCCTGAAAAACTCAATAAGGCAAGGCCTAAAAACCAAAGAGGCCATCTCATTACTTTTGAGACGGCCTTTTTTATTTCCTCGGATGATACTTGATTACTACTTCCCGGAGATATTCGCGGTCAAGGTGGGTATAGATTTCAGTAGTGGTAATCGACTCATGCCCAAGCATCTCCTGAACAGCCCGTAAGTCGGCTCCGCCCTCCACCAGGTGCGTAGCAAAAGAATGACGAAAGGTATGCGGGCTGATGTTCTTGTTCAGTCCAATGGCTTTGGCAAGGTTCTTCACAATGATGAAGACCATCACACGCGTCATCTTCTTTCCCTGACGATTTAAGAAAACATGGTTTTCAAACCCTTTCTGCGGAGGCTTGGGTTGCCCCCGAATTTCCTCGAGATAAATCGTGATGTATTTTAACGCCTCACTGCCAACAGGAACAAGCCTTTCCTTATTACCTTTTCCAAGAACACGCAGAAAGCCATTCGCCGCATCGATGTTCGATATCTTCAATTCCACAAGTTCGGAGACGCGAAGACCTGAACTATACAGCAATTCAATAATTGCCCGGTTTCGCCCTCCCTCCGGGGAACTGTGATCAATGGCTGCACAAAGCCGGTCAATTTCTTCAATGGAAAGCGTATCCGGCAGTTTTCGCCCAAGTTTTGGAGATTCGAGCATATCCGAAGGATCCTCCTGAATCAGATTTTCCAGAAGCAGATAACGAAAGAAAGCACGGATGCCGGATAGAATACGAGCCTGTGAATATTCGTTGAGTCCAAGCTCATGAACAAATTCCAGAAACTCACGAAGCATTCCCAGGGTAATGCTCTTCACGCTCGTCTGCGGATACTTCATCTCCATAAACTGCGACAACTTGGCGACATCCCTGAGGTATGCCTCAACGGAGTTCGGCGACAATGATCGCTCGAGTTTCAGGTAGGTCCCGAATTGCCTGATGTGAAGGTCCCAGTTCAATGGCGTTGTTTTGTTGCAATTTAAGAACCTCAACCAATTCGAATTAGTATCTTTCGGCATGAAGTTTCAAATCATCAACGGCCCCAACCTCAATCTTCTCGGGAAAAGGGAAACATCCGTCTATGGTTCCATGTCGTTTGAAGATTTCTTCGAGAACCTGAAGCGGCGTTTCCCAAACATCGATCTTTCGTATTACCAATCAAATGTGGAGGGTGAACTTGTCAACAAGCTTCATGAAACCGGATTTCATTTTGATGGAATCATTCTCAACGCCGGCGCGTACACCCATACCTCCATTGCGCTGCATGACGCCATCGCTGGAATCAAAACTCCGGTTATTGAAGTTCACATCAGCAATGTGTATGCGCGCGAAGAGTTCCGCCACACCAGTCTCATTACTTCGAAGTGTATTGGGATGATCACCGGCTTTGGACTCGAAGGTTATGCGATGGCTGTTCAGTACTTCATTCAAAATCAAACTAAATGATTTCTTTTTATCCCGGCCCCTCGAGGGTATATGATGAAATTCCAGACTACGTGAAGGATGCGTGCGACAATGGCATATTGAGCATCAACCACCGCAGCGAAGAATTTATGGCGATTTGCAAAGAGACGGTTGGCCTGCTGAAAGAAAAACTGAATATACCCGACGACTATACCATATTGTTTACGTCTTCGGCTACCGAGTGCTGGGAGATCATTGCACAGTCTCTGGTCATCAAGAGCAGTCATCATCTTTTTAATGGTGCCTTTGGGGAGAAGTGGTACGAGTACACAAAGAAAATTGTGCGCGGAGCGAAGGCCTTTCCATTTGATAAAAACGAAAAGCTCAATACCAAAAAATATACCTTCTCTCCTTCCGGCAACCTCATCTGCATCACACACAATGAAACGTCGAACGGAACTCAGGTGAGCAATGAAGTGATACGCGAAATCCGGGCAGCCAATCCCAATCACCTGATTGCGGTGGATGCTACATCCAGCATGGCTGGCGTAATTCTCGATTACGCTGCAGCCGACATCTGGTTTGCGTCGGTACAAAAATGTTTCGGACTTCCGGCGGGTCTTGCGGTGATGGTTTGCTCACCGGCAGCCATGGAGCAGGTTCGTGCAAAAAACGAGAACGCACATTATAACAGTCTGGCACTCATGGCCTCGATGATGGACAAGTGGCAGACTTCATACACCCCGAATGTATTGGGAATTTATCTGCTCAACAGGGTGATGGATGCACGGGAAGCAATCGCCTTCACGCACGTAAAGATGGAAGAGCGATATCACGATTGGATGAATTTCTTCAAAGAGAAAAAGTCGATTCGGCATCTTGTCCCGAACCCTGAAGTACACTCACTGACTGTCCTTCCAATTCAGGCTGAAGCGGAGTTGATCAACAGCATCAAGACAAGAGCAAAGAAGGAAGGCATGTTACTTGGTGAAGGTTATGGCGCGTTAAAAACCAGTACGTTTCGCATTGCCAATTTCCCGGCCATTCAGGGACGCGAGATCAAGCAACTGAAAAAACTTCTGTCGAAATACGAATAATATGAACTTCAAGGAAATTTTCTCCGTCACACTGATCCTCTTCTCAGTGATCGATATTCTCGGATCAATTCCATTCATCATCCTGATTCGAAAAAGAGAAGGACGTATTGAAGCAGAGAAGGCCACCATCATTTCAGCGGTGCTGATGATTGCATTCCTGTACCTTGGAAAATCCATCCTTCAGCTTTTCGGTCTTGATGTTTCCAGCTTCGCCGTTGCCGGTGCCATTGTGATATTCATTGTGGCAATGGAAATGATCCTGGGAATTACATTGATTAAAGACGACGGTCATGGAAAATCAGCAGGGTCCGTTGTGCCGCTGGCTTTTCCACTCATTGCAGGCGCAGGAACACTCACGACGATTCTTTCACTGCGTGCGGTGTATGATGAATGGAACATCCTCGCAGGTATCATACTCAACCTCGTTATTGTTTATATCGTGCTTCGCTCGAGCGCCTGGCTGGAACGGGTGATCGGAGAGTCCGGATTTGCTGTACTCCGTCGGGTATTTGGCGTCATTCTGCTGGCCATTGCAGTGAAGATCTTCAAGACCAACGTTTTCCCTAATCTCTGATCATGATTCGCATTTACACCGATGGCGCAGCGCAGGGTAACCCGGGACCAGGAGGATTTGGCGTCATTTTGAAATTTCAGGACAAGGAGAAAGAACTTTCGCAGGGATTTCGATTAACAACCAACAACCGGATGGAATTGCTGGCGGTCATCACCGGTCTCGAAGCAATTAAAAAAGAAGGCATCCCCGTGCTCATCATCTCGGATTCGGAATATGTTATCAACGCAGTGGAAAAAGGATGGCTGTGGAATTGGGAGAAAAAGAATTTCAAAGACAAAGCCAATCCAGATTTGTGGAAGCGCTACATTCCGCTACATCATAAGTTTCGCCCGAAGTTTCAGTGGGTCAAAGGACATGCGGGTCATCCGGAAAACGAACGCTGCGACCAACTTGCCGTACAGGCTGCACGCGGGTATGACCTGGCCATCGACGAAGCGTATGAAGCCAGTAAATAATTAGCGAACTTCAGTCTCCGTCAACTCGATACCGAAAGATTTCAATTCAGATAAAATAGGCAAATAAAACTCCGGCGTCGTGGGAATGAGAACGCCTTTTGACTGGATGGCGCCGCTCAGCAGCAACTTCGCGGCGATTCCCAACGGAAGCCCTACTGTTTTTGCCATCGCCGTAAAATTGGAATCAGTTCCCGTTGAGATGAGCGACGCCTGTATCTCCTTCTCTGCGCCGTTGATTTCATACACAAACTTATGCCACATCACAATCTCGTCCCGATCGTGGGGATTGAGTTTCCAGCGCTTATTCAGAATATGCTCGAGTATCATCGCGGGAGTTCCTGTGGTGAGTCCAACCGGAGTTTCATCGAAGAAGCCTGACCACTGCAGGCAATGCATTTCAGCAGCATCGGCGCCGAGAGAAAAATAATTGGCCAGTGTCGCACGAACGTCCGAAGAGCTTCCAGGTAAAAAAGCCCGGAGAAATCCCGCGTGTGTCATCTCGCCGACCTGCTCCATCATATAGCTATCGTCGCAGCATCCGAGCTGTACGAATATATTCCATGCGGCGCAAAATCCTCTTGAACGCAATGTGCCGCGCAGCATCGTCTGCACGTTTTGAAGACCATAAAGTTCCCGATACTTCAGCGAGTCGCGGTTGGCATATCCGTCATAATCACCGTGACCAGGAACACTGACCGGTGTGAGTCGTGCAAAAAGCTGTTGATAAGGAATAAACTTGAGTCGGCCCCCTTCGAGGTAGCGGGCGACAGATTGCCCGGCCATCACCACGTTTCTCGGATTCCAGGTGAACTTATAACGCCATGGATTTTCCCGGTCGGTGTCTTTAGCAATGAGTCCCCCGGTAAATGATTCAAACGAAATCATTTTTCCTCCTGCGTTCCGGATACCGTCGATCACCTTCATCGCACTCATATGATCAATACCCGGGTCGAGTCCGCATTCGTTAATAAAAGTCAGCCCCGCGGCGCGGGCCTCCTGGTGAAGACCTTGCATTTCATCCGACACATAACTTGCGGTCAGCAGGTGACGACGGTGCTGAAGACACAGCCGCGCCACGGCGGGGTGCAGGTGAGGTGGAAGCAACGAGATGACAACGTCTGATTGTTTGATCCATTCGCCGGCTTCCGGTGCCTGAATGTCAAAGGCAATGGAGCGCCCGCGTTCATGACCTTTGATTCTTTCCTCGGCGATGGCGGGGGTTGTATCTGCCACCACAATCCTCCAATCGTTGGACAAGGCCTGATCAAGTAAATATTGAATGAGCGAGGAAGAAGAGCGTCCTGCGCCGAGCACGAGAATCGATTTCATGTATCTGGGTTATCGGGGGTGAAATTACAAACTAAACCGATTGCATTCAGGCTTAAAGTAGTAACTTACCTCCACCCTTTTCTATGGATGATTTCAGATTTTATCAGTCGGTGGGTCAGCTGGACAATGTCTCGGCTGAGCTTGTCGAACATGCAAAGAAGGCAACGCAAGATGCCTACGCCCCCTATTCAAGATTTCGTGTAGGGGCAGCGTTGTTGCTGGACGACGGCACCATTGTCACGGGCACCAATCAGGAGAATGCGGCATTCCCCTCAGGCATGTGCGCCGAAAGGACCGCCTTGTTTGCCGCGGGCACGCAGCATCCCGGCAAGAAGATTCTTAAACTCGTGGTTGTCGCTTTACCCGTGGACGCGACGGACCTGGTACCCGCAACCTGTTGTGGAGGATGCCGGCAGGTAATGGTCGAGTATGAAACCCGTCAGGGCAGGAATTACGAAGTGACCATGATGGGCAACGACGGTCAATGGATAGTTTCCAGGTCTGCTTCGGCACTCTTGCCCTTCAGTTTCGTCTTGAAAAATTAACCAATTCCCCTTGATGTAATATTTTAACTCAGTTCAATCAATTCACGGATGCGCGCCTTGCCTATTTTTTGTTTTATTTGAAACATGAAGTTCTTCCTAAACCCCGGCTTCAGACAACGGATCCTGTTGTTCGCTATCGGACTGATAGCCCTGGCGTTGCTTGAGTATGCCTTTCTGGTCTACCGGATGAATGCGCTGGAGAAAATGGAAGAGACAAGGGATTTCACCCGAAGCACTCAAATCCAGGTTCAGAATCTGGCATTCCTCACCAACCAGCGTATCAATGGAAACGGCGAAGCCGAAGTCATTCTGTTTCGACTGAAAGACGTTGATCGCAGGATGGAAATCATCTCAAAAGGCGGACGTGTTGACGGAACGCCGATGATTCTTGAAGAGCTTCCCTATCTGCCATCCATTACCTTTTCCTACTTGTCTTCCTCATGGAAATTATGGAGAAGCACCGTCGAGGACATTACGGAGGCAGAGGAAGTCTCCGCCCCCATGCGTACTGCCTACGGCGCGCAATGGCTCGAGCTGTCGTCCTGGTTTGAAAAACTGGAGGCCGATCTGGAAGAAGAAAATGAACGAAACAAAGCGCTGCTCGGAAGATTTCTGCTTGTGTTCTCAATCTTTGATATCCTGGCGATCCTGGTTTGTTTATGGTTCCTGTCGCGAAGGATGCTTGCACCCGTGTTGCAAATCACGGAAGAAACCAGTAGCCAGTCCGTGGTATCCTACAACAACCCGGATGAACTGGGCCAGTTAAGCTCCGCGATCAATACCATGAAGAAAAATCTGGAAACCGCCACGCAGTTCGTCAGTGCGGTCGCCGGAGGAAAACCCGATGTTTCTTTTGAGGAATTTGGAGCGCGGTATGAAAAGGGAACCGATCCGCTGAAAGATGCATTGGTCGACATGCAGACGAACATCAGGAGAATGAGCGAAGAGGAGAAACTGAGACAATGGGCAAACGAAGGGCTAACCAAGTTTGTTGACATTCTCCGTTCTTCCAACGACAACATTCATCAGCTCGGCGATCGCATCATTTCCACCCTCGTTCATTATACCAATTCCAACCAGGGCGGATTATATATTCTCAACGACGAAGAGCCCAATAATCAATTCATCGAATTGATTTCGCTGTTTGCGTTTGATATCAAGAAGTTTGAAAAGCAGCGCATCCGCCCGGGCGAAGGACTTCTGGGACAAACTTTTCTGGAGAAAGAAACAACCTTATTAAATCAGGCACCCGACGAATACATCCGGATTACTTCCGGTCTGGGTGGTGCCAATCCGAAATCCATTCTCATCGTACCGCTGAAAGTGGATCAGGATGTGTACGGTCTTGTCGAGCTTGCTTCATTTGATGAGTACCAGGAACACGAAGTTTCATTTGTGGAGAAGCTGGCAGAAACGATAGCCTCTACCCTCGCGAGCGTGAAAGCCGCGCAGCGCAACCGCCACCTGATCGAACAATTTCAGGAACAATCTGAAGTGATGCGTTCCCAGGAGGAAGAGATGCGCCAGAACATGGAAGAGCTGCAGGCCACACAGGAAGAAATGGTGCGGAAAGAACGCGATTACGTGGCCCGAATCGAGGAATTACAACGCCAGCTCGAGTCCGTTGTACCGGCGGAAGAGTTTGAAAGACAGAAAGCATCGTGGCAGAAGAAGGAGGCAGAGCTTCATCAACTGATTCGCGACCTGAAGGAAAAAGCCGAAAAAAGCCCGGACACAACGTGGGGGGTATTGGACGAGGTGGAAAAGATGCTCCGGATGCAGGCAGAAGCATTAAAAATAGCGACGGAAGCCACGAAAAAAGGCTGATGCATTTCGTCGATTTTTTTATTCATCAAAAAATAACCTCTCACCCGGCCTCTTAAATAGCGAAACATGGCTATATTTTGAGGCTTTAGTGCGGTTTTTGATTTTAAAAATCAACATCAGCACATTTTGTTACTTAACCTGAACAGCGCTATCTGAAGGATTTGGACGCATGTAATATTGCCGGCTAAATACCACCGGGCGACATTTTCAGGAATTTTATTTTTGAATTTTAATGCGTCTTTCATGCAGGACATCGACATAGCGGATCTCAAAAGGATTTCAGAGCTCATCTTTCAAAAATTCAATTACGACTTTCGCAATTATGCCATGTCTTCCTTTAAGCGGAGGGTACTGCGCATCATGGAGCTCAAAAAGCTCAATGTGGATACGCTCATCAAGCGGTTGAATGAGAACCCGATCTTCATCAATGAATTTCTTGACGAGCTCACCGTAAACGTAACGGAGATGTTCCGCGATCCCAGTTTCTGGCGAATCATGCGGGAAGAAATCATCCCTGCCATTCTGTTGAATCACAAACAGTTCAAGATCTGGCATGCCGGATGTTCTTCAGGCGAGGAAGTGCTGACGATGGCGATTATGCTGAAAGAGATGGGCATCCTTCATGATGTGACGTTAATTGCGACAGATCTGGATGTGAACATTCTTGAGAAGGCCAAAAATGCGACCTACCCCATCAAGAACATGGAGCTCAACGAAAAGAACTACATCAGGTTCCAGGGCACGCGTTCACTAAAAGACTATTATAAAGAAGACGGTGGCTACGCAGTATTTGATAAAGAACTGCTTGCCAACGTGTCATTCCGGAAACACGACCTGGTATTGGGCGAAGTGTTCAACAAGTTTGACATGATCCTTTGCCGGAACGTGATGATTTATTTCAACCAGACGCTGCAGAATGAAGTGCTGAAGAAGTTCCATGAGAGCTTGTTCAAGTATGGCTATCTGGCCATCGGTTCGAAAGAGTCTCTTATTTGGTGTGATTATGCCAACAGGTTCATTGTAGTGAATAACGAGGAAAAGATATACAAGAAAATCAAAGACTAACGCGCGCTGCACCCGATGAATAAGTACAACTTAAATAACAGCTACAAAGCGGTTGTTATCGGAGGTTCGGCTGGCAGTTTTCAGGGCGTTGTCAAGATACTGTCTCAGCTTCCGAAAGGATTCCCGTTACCGATCATTATGTGCTTGCACCGGCTCAAGCATGTGAGAAACGGATTCGTGGAGGCGCTGTCGATCAAAAGCGTTGTTCAGGTGACAGAACCATATGACAAAGAGCCGATCAAAAAGGGCGGTGTATATCTTGCTCCTGCGAACTACCACATGTCGGTAGAACTCGGGAACCACTTTGCGTTGTCGACGGAGGAGATGATTAACAACTCGCGTCCGGCAATCGACATCACGCTCGGGACGAGTGCGTTTGTGTATAAAGACAAGCTCATCGGCATCCTGTTGTCGGGAGCAAATAAGGATGGTGCACTTGGGATGAAGGCGATCAAGGACAAAGGTGGATTTACGATAGTGCAGGAGCCGTCGGAGTGTATGATTGATACGATGCCAAAAGCCGCGCTGGCGGTAACCTCAATCAACCACATCATGAAGGTCGACCAGATAGTAGAATTTTTGAAAGAATTAGATAAGCAATACCGATGATAACATTACTAAAAGATCGATACCGCCTCGGATTGGCGCTCGCAACCTGCTTCCTGGTGGGCGTGTTGTACTCGATGTATGTCATCTACAGCCTTCCTCAGGCTCTTAATCTCAGCGACTTCTCCGCCCTCACACAGGTATATATTGCTGTAGGCACCACCATGCTCCTGGGCGCACTTACCATTTACATTGCCTTGATGCACCGCAATGAAGTGGTGGTCTACCGCGATCGCCAGCAACAGGAACAAAGCAATGAGGCACAGAATCAGGCAAAGAACGAATCAACTGTTTCCATTCAACCAGTAGCCGAAGCGTTGTCACGCGGTGGTGATGAAAAAACAATCCTGCAGAACGCACTGAACGCAGTTTGCAAACAACTCGAAGCCGGGCAGGGTGCCTTCTATCGCACAACCGGCCAGGATGGACGCCGAATGGTCGAGCTGAAAGCTGGCTATGCGCTGAACATTGCAGAAAGCACCGTCATCGCTTATGAATTCGGGGAAGGACTCGTTGGTCAGTGTGCCGCGAGTGGGAAAGCATTATATATTGACGAAGTACCCGACGGCTACATCAAAATTATTAGCGGACTCGGGATGGCATCGCCACGATATCTGTTGATTGTACCCGTTGTTCACCAGGGCAACGTTGCGGGCATCATCGAGATTGCATCCTTCAGCGAGTTGAAGGAAGAGCACCGGAAATTTGCCGACGAATCGGCGAAACTTATTGGACAAAAACTCGCCTGAAGAACGAATAAAGACATTTATGATGAAAGGATTAAAAATCAGCACCAAAATCAGCCTGCTCATTCTGCTGCTGTCGCTGGTGGCCGTAAGCGCCATCAGTTTCTTTTCTTATGACTATCTCCGTAAGATAAACGAAGATAAACATAGAACCAGCCTCAGTGTCATCGCAGACAATCGCGCAGCCCGTCTCAATGCGTTCTTCGATCAAACACAGGCGCAACTTGCCCTGATGCAGGAGTCGGCTGCATTACAGGGAGGCAGCGCGCCAGTTGACGATGTGATGACCCTCACAGCAATGCCCGACGAAACAAATACAGCTTCTCCTAACGATGCCGGCAGCTATTTAAAATCACAGAAGGATAAATTCGGCTATGATGCCCTTTACCTCACTTCTCCTTCGGGGCTGATCATTGCCTCCACCGACGGCAAGAGCGGAAACCTTCTGGACCCTGATGGATCGACATTCGACAAAGGAAGCCAGGGATTTTATTTCAGTCAGGTAAGAGCAGACTCATCCATTATTCATGCAGCGGCTCCGGTAACAACTTCCACTGGCGCCCAGATTCTGATTGCACGGATTAGCCTGAAAACAATTTTCACCACGCTCCGCAGCAGCGAAGGACTCGGCAACACTGGCGAAGCGATTCTGGCGCAACATAATCCTGTTACTAAGAAAGTCCAGTTTGTCAGCCCGCTTCGAAACGACAAGCCCGTTCCGCCATTTGCCGATAGCGACCCCGTTGTAAAAAACATTGTTGCTGCGCTCGGTGAGAAAGGCTCCTATAGTGGCGAGGTCACAGACTACCGCGGCGAATCAACGCTGCAGCATATCCGAAAACTCAATCAGGCAAATCTCGCGCTGATGGTTAAAATGAATGTTGGCGAAGTGACCGCAAGCGACGGAGAACTTTCAAAGACTTTCATCTATGCAGGTCTCTGCATTGTCGCCTTCAGCACTTTGTTATCGATGGTGTTCGCGCGTTCACTCACACGACCGCTATATGGCATGAGAAACAAACTGGGCATGGTTGCTCAGGGTATTCTTCCGGAAGGATCCGAGAAGCACAGCTCAGATGAGTTTGGCCAGATGGAAACGAAAGTTGACGAATTGGTAAAGACACTTCGCGGAAACGCAGAGTTTGCAAGAAAGATTGGTGAAGGCGAATACGATTCTCAATTCACACCCGCTTCAGACAACGACATGCTCGGCATGTCGCTGCTCACGATGAGACGAAACCTCATCGAGAATGAGCGCCGCGATACGGAGCGAAACTGGATCGTCAGAGGCGTGGCGGAAATCAGTGAGATCCTCAGGATGCATGACAGCATCGATAACCTGGGAGAAGATGTCATCAAGTTTATCATCAGCAAAATTGGCGCGATACAAGGCGCGTTCTACGTCGTTAATGAAGAGGCTGGTGAGCGGCCTGTGATCGAAATGCGCGCAAGCTGGGCGTACAACCGGAAGAAATACCTGAAGGCTAAGTTCAAATTTGCAGAAGGACTTGTCGGACAATCCGCAGCCGAACAAGATGTTGTTCTCCGCACTGAAATTCCGGACGATTATGTTACCATCACCTCAGGCATCATGGGCGATCAGCGTCCTCAATGTATTCTGATTGTACCGCTGATTACCAATGAAGAAGTTTATGGTGTCTTGGAATTTGCGGGATTGAAGAAGTTTAATGACTCGCAGGTGAACTTCGTGAAGGAACTCAGTTTGATTCTCGCGCGAACCATCTTCAACATTAAAGTAAACGAACGCACCCGCATGCTCCTCGCGGAATCGCAGGAGATGAGTAATGAATTGAAAGAAAAGCAGGAAGTACTTCGTCAGAATGCGGAGGAAATGCAGGCAACACAGGAAGAACTGCAGCGTTCGAACCAGAAACTGGAAGAGCAGATTGAAGAAGTGAACAGAACACAACGCAGAATGCAGTTGTTGCTGGAGAATGCTTCGGAGGTGATTACCATTTACGAAGAGGATCACAGCATCCGATACATTTCTCCTTCTGTGGAAACCATTTTGGGATATGGCCAGAAGGAACTGATTGGTACCAACGATTTGGATCATGTGCATCCGGATTACCGCACATCATTCAACGAACTCTTCAAGCGGATGGAGGAAAATCCGGACGAGAAAGTAACCATTCAGTACGAGTACAAAACAAAGGACGGCAATTACATCTGGATCGAATCAACCGGTACCAATTGTATGTCGAACCCGGCCATCCACGGCTATATTCTGAATTCCCTCGACATCACCGAACGCCGTCGCGCAGAACAGGAACAAAGAATGCGCAGTAAGATGCAGGCGCTCTCTGAAAACTCACCCGATCTGATTACCCGTCTCGAAGATGGTGCCATTTCCTATATCAACCCGGTTATTGAATCCTACACAGGCAATAAGCCAGCCTTGTATCTCAATAAGAAAGTAGATCAGACAGAACTGGATAACTCGGTACTTGAATCATGGCTCCGCATCGTCGAGCAGGTGAACGAGACACACGAGACTGTCGCCACTGAGATGGACTTCCCTTCAGCGATGGGCAAGCGCATCATGCAGGTGAATGCCATTCCGGAATTTGATGAAGCTTCAAAACTTGAATCGGTTCTTGTAGTATCGCACGACATTACCGAACGGAAAGTCATTGAACTGGAAATTCAGAATAAGAACAAGAAGATCACGGAAAGTATCAATTACGCGAAGCGAATCCAGACTGCGATACTTCCAAACAACCGCGTCATCAGCAAGGCACTCCCCGATTCATTCATCTTGTACAAACCACGTGACGTCGTTTCTGGTGACTTCCCTTGGTTCGTTCAAATTAAAAATGAAATCTTCATCGCCGCCGTTGACTGTACCGGCCACGGTGTACCCGGTGCGTTGCTGTCGTTGATTGGCTACTTCCTGTTGAATGATATTGTGCGAAGCCGGAAGATTACCGAGCCCGGTAAAATTCTTGACTTGCTCGACGAAGGCGTGACCACCACGCTCCGCCAGGATGAAGATGCAACGACGAAAGACGGGATGGATATTGCGTTGTGTAAGATAAACCTGGATGCCGGGGAAGTGGAATATGCCGGTGCACACCGTCCGCTCTATGTCATGCGCAATGGCGTGATGGAAGAGATTAAGGGTAACAAGTTTCCAATTGGTGGAGGTATATTCAAAAACCAGACAAACTTCACCAATACAAAACTTAACTTAAGCAAAGGCGACACGATTTACTTCAGCTCAGACGGTTTCCCTGACCAGTTTGGCGGCCCTGAGGGACGTAAGTTTGGTCCGAAGCGTGTGCGGGACATCATCGAGCGCGTACACAAAGGCAGCATGAAGGATGCCATGCGGGAGTTTGACACAGAATGGGAAACCTGGCGCGGCGAGACAAAGCAAACTGACGATGTATTATTAATTGGAATTAAATTTTGACAATAACGGTACATCTACACGCCAATAGTGTAAAAAACTTTAAAAACTTAATAACTTAGCAATCTACAAACCGAAATCTAATAGCGCATGAACTTTATCTTTGACCTGCACCAATCGATGATGGCCCACAAGCTCATCCTGGTGTATCAGGGTGATTTCACTCAGGAAACCACCAAGTCGATTCTGGCCATGGCCGAGCGCAACATTGACTCCTCCGGGGAAGAATCGAGCATTAAGCGCAAAGTATTCAACGTCATGGTTGAGTCATTGCAAAATATTGTCAAACACAGCGACGAGTTGGTCAACGGACAGATGCGCAGCCACAGTGCAATCTTCCTCATCGGTCGTGAAGACAAGCAATACACCATCATGTCGGGGAACCCGATTCGAAAGGAGAACGTTGCTGGATTGTCGGCAAAACTTGAGCAGGTAAATTCATTGGATAAGGAAGGTTTAAAGGAGCTTTACAAGCAGATCATCAAGAACACCACCATTTCCGAAAAGGGCGGTGCCGGTCTCGGGTTTGTAGATATGGCGCGGAAATCCGGAGAGAAACTTCATTTCTTCTTCCCCGAAATGTCAGCTGAATATTGTTTCTTCTGCCTGAAGGTGAACGTTCCGAGAGAAACTGCTGAATAATTGATTTGTTGAACCAAAAAACTAGTAATACAATGGAAATCTTAAATCTTGAAGGCACTGAAGATACCCCAAAGATTATATTGGATAAAAAGAACGGTATTTTTGAAATATCAGGACGCTCCCTTCCCGAAGACTCTGCTGAATTTTACCGTCCAGTTCTGGAATGGATCGAGCAATATTCATCTGCTGCAAACCCTGCAACGGAATTCGTTTTCAAGCTGGAATACTTCAATACCGCGTCATCAAAACTCATCCTGGATGTGCTTTCTGCCCTCGAAGACATTAAGGGCATGAAGATCGTCTGGTATTTCCACGAAGACGACGAGGACATGGAAGAGGCAGGTCAGGAATTTTCAGAATTGGTAGAAATTCCGTTCGAATTCAAGACTTACTAAGCTAACCCAACGGGGTAGCTATCGGTTATTCGCCACATTTCGGTTTGTACACATCATTCCGTGGCGGGTAACCGATATTTTTTTCCTACTTTTAATGGTACTTTTTGGAGCTAATACACTGACCCCATGAGTGAGGAAATACTCAAAGCACTGACCCAACTTTTTGCCATCATTACCAAGCAGGATGGCGGGGTGACCGAGAAAGAACGCCAGTTTGTTATCAACTTCTTCCTGATTGAACTCGACAAGGATTCCGTTCAGGAGTATATTGACTTGTACGACCAGTTCTCCGGATACGGAAAAGAAGAGGAAGAAGGCAAATCAAAACTTACATCTGTAAAAGACTCGGTCAAGACGCTTGGAATCTGTAAAAAGATCAACAAAACCCTCACCCAGAAACAGAAAGTCGTTGTATTGATCAAGCTCCTTGAACTCGTCGCTTCGGATAAGAACTTCTCACCCCAGCGTCGCGAGATCATCAATACAGTCAGTACGGTTTTTAACATCGAACAGGAAGAATACAACCTCATCGAACAGTTCGTTGTCACCGAGGACTCCGAAACACTTGACTTTACTGATATTCTTCTGCTCAATGCAGCGCATTCAGCCACAGAAGGAAAAAAATATAAGCACCTCCACGGGCACATAGGCGGTACGTTGATTTTCATGCGTGTTCGCAGCGTCGAGATGTACTTTTCCAAGTACCTCGGCGACGAATCCAACATGCTGAATGGCTTCACCATGCAGCCCAACAGAATCTACCTGTTCTCTCATGGCTCTACCATCAAGACACAGGCTGGGGATGCGCTCTACTACAGCGACCTCGTTTCCAACTTCAACGAGGAAATCAAGACAACCAAGCTATCCTTCAATGCCAACGTGGAGGAACTGAAGTTCCCCAACGGACACATCGGTCTGCGGAATGTGCTCATCGCGGAAGGCCCGGGTAAACTCATTGGCATCATGGGCGCCAGCGGCGCGGGTAAAACGACATTACTCAACGTACTGGCTGGCCTGGTCAAACCGACGAAAGGCGAAATCCTGATCAATGGCTTTGACATCCATACCCAGAAGGAGAAAATCCACGGTGTCATCGGTTATGTCTCCCAGGACGACCTGCTGATCGAAGAACTGACCGTCTACCAGAACTTATACTACAATGCGAAGCTCTGCTTTGCAGATTTCACGGAGGAGCAACTCCACCAGCGTGTGATGGAGGTTCTTGAAAATCTGGGACTTGACCAAAGAAAAGATTTGCGTGTAGGGAATGCGTTGGACAAGACCATCTCCGGCGGGCAGCGAAAGCGCCTGAACATCGCACTTGAACTGATTCGCGAGCCGGCCATCCTGTTCCTGGACGAGCCGACCTCCGGTCTGTCCTCTCGCGACTCGGAAAATGTTATTGACTTACTGAAAGAATTATCCCTCAAGGGTAAACTCATATTTGTGGTCATTCACCAACCGTCCTCAGACATCTATAAAATGTTTGACAAGATGGTCATCATGGACACGGGTGGATACCCCGCCTATTATGGCCCTCCGGTGGAGGCTGTCACTTATTTCAAGAAGTCGACCCTTCAGGTGGACAGCAATCGCGGACAATGCGAGACCTGTGGTAATGTGAACCCTGAGCAGATATTCAACATCATTGAAGCCAAGGTCGTTGACGAATATGGCCAGCCCACGAGCAAAAGAAAAATTACACCTCCGCAATGGTACGAACTTTATAAGGAAAGATTCAGGATTACCCGCGTGGAAGACGTGCGTGAAGAACCTCCACACTCTTTGAACCTACCGGGGAAACTGAAGCAAACCATGATCTTCACCGTGCGCGATACGCTAGCCAAACTCAGCAATCGCCAGTACCTGTTGATTAACCTGCTCGAAGCTCCGCTCCTGGCCCTCATTCTTGCCTTTATCATCAAATACCAGAGCGCACCCGGCGGAAAAGAATACTTGTTCCGGTTTAACGAGAACTTCCCGGCATACCTGATGATGAGTATTGTCGTGGCGTTATTCATGGGACTGACCGTCAGTGCCGAAGAAATTATCAGAGATAGAAAAATCCTGAAGCGGGAAAGTTTTCTCAACCTGAGCTGGAATAGCTATCTGGTATCGAAGATCATCATCCTCTTCACCTTATCCGCGGTACAGACAATGACCTACGTATTGGTGGGCAATCTGATCCTGAATATCGAATGGAGTATGCTCCTCCCCTTCTGGTTTGTGTTGTTTGCGGTTTCGTGCTTTGCAAATGTTCTGGGCCTGAATATATCTTCTGCCTTCAACTCGGCGGTTACCGTGTATGTTATGATTCCGCTGTTGCTCATTCCGCAGATGATTCTGAGCGGTCTGTTGTTCAGCTTTGACAAGTTGAATAATGTCATCAGCACCAAAGGAAAGGTTCCGGTGGTTGCCGATTTAATGGCTTCCCGTTGGGCTTTTGAAGCACTGGCCGTGTACCAATTCAAAAACAACAGCTTCGACAAGCCATACTATGACTTTCAAAAGATTGAGGCTGCGGCCGATTTCCGTTCGTCTTTTCTGGCCGATCGCCTGAATGAAAAGAGGAAATTTATTGCAGACAACGTAGGGGATACACGCGATTCGGTTAAAAACCTGATTAACGCTGACCTGAAAATTATCCAATATCACCTGACGAACGACTACTACAAAAAGGGCATCGAAAAACTGAATCCGGAAAAACCCTGGACCGTTGAGACCTTTACACCTGCATTTAATGAGGCCCTCGACGCCTACCTCACAGCCTTCCGGAAATACTACCAGTTTGTGTATAACCAGGCCGTTGCCGCGCGCGAGAAGAAGATACTGGACGCCGAAAAGGACAAGTCCTACGTATTCAATGACTATAAGAACCATTATCATAACGAAAGCCTGTATGATCTGGCAACCAATGTCAACGCCAAAGAACGGATTATTGAAAGCAATGGAAGGCTTATCCAGCAGGCTAATCCCATTTTCGTGGATGCCTCAACGGAGGGGCTACTGAATTATCGGGCCCATTTCTATGCCCCAACCAAGAACCTGTTTGGGACACTGACCGATACTTATTGGTTTAATCTTCTTGTGATTTGGTCAATGTCTGCGATATTGTACGTGATGTTGTATTTTGAGCTGATAAAGCGATTGATTGACTCATTCTCAGGGGTTCCTGGCAAAGTAAACATTCCGAAGGTGGCGCTTCCGGGAAAGAAATAACGCCAATGTAACTTTTTGGCGACGAATGTCGATTTTATAAATTTGTGTCCATGTAATTTTATTCCTATGAAAATTATAGCATACGGGCTGTTATGCACTTTCCTCTTGGCTGCATGTAGCTCGGAAAAAAAGAAGGACGAGGAAACCGCCTTCCTCCAGAAACTGGACAGTACAGAAAACACTGGCCCAACAATTTCGGAAGAAGTGATTGAAAGTATCCTTCAGCAAATACCCTCTCCGTTGGAGATTTCGGTGTTATTGAAAGAATCTGGTAAGAAATATAACTCTGCTTACCTCAACTCGGTGGATAACCTGCCCAAGTATAACAGCAACTTTAAAAAGGCGCTGAACCTGGGTATCTATGGAACCGATTTGGGCTACACCAACATTTACGAACAAAACGGTGACGGCGTGAAGTATATGGGCTCCATCAAGGAACTCGCCAACGGTTTGAATATTGGACAGTTCTTCGAACTGGAAACCATTGGCCGACTGGCTACCAACAGCAAGAACCTGGATTCTCTCCTGCTCATCACAACGCAAAACTTCAACAGCATCAACCACTATCTGCAGCAGCAAAGCCGCGCCAACCTCAGCGTGTTGCTCCTGACCGGTGGCTGGCTTGAAGCATTGCACATCACTTGTGCAGTTGCCGAAGCACATCCTGAAAATAAACAGTTGATGGAGACGATTGGCGAGCAAAAAATCATCCTTGAGAACATCATGCTGCTTCTGTCTTTCTATAAAGAATCAGATGAAAACATGGCATCATTGTTGACCCAGATGGAAGAACTGAAAAAGGTGTATGACCGCATCACAATTTCTTACACATACAAAGAATCAACCTTTGAAGTGGTGGATGGCGTTATGGTCATCAAAGACAACAGCACCAGCACCATCAACATCACCCCTCAGGATGTTAACGATATCAGAAAGACCGTTCAGTCAATCAGAGAAAAAGTAATCAGCTAATTACGTCCCCGATATGAAAAAGTCAGTCATCATACTTTTAGCGATTTTTACACTTGGAACTATTAAAGGTATCAGCCAGTGCAACTCAGAAGCATTGAGTTCTCAGTGTATTCCAAAGCTGGCCGCAGGGTTCAACTTTTTGAAGAGTTATAAAATTGAAAAAACAGGAAAGGACTTTGTTGAATACTCCTACGTATTTACCAAAGGCACACAATACATGATCAACATTTGCGCCCCTGGTCAAAATACAGATGGCATTGTTGTCAGCCTGTATGATTCGAACAGAAACAAAGTAGCAAGCAGCAAAGTCAATGGTCAGTTCATTTCTGCCATTGCTTATCCTTGCAACACTACAGGCATCTACTACATTCAGTACACCTTCGATGGCTCTTCGTCTTACTGCGGCGGAAGTGCATTGGGTTTCAAGCGCTGATTGTTTCAGTACTGGAATACAAAGGCCGCCTTTACGGGTGGCCTTTTCTTTTTATCATTGTCGTTATGAATGAAGAACATCTCCGGTTTGATTTTGAGGCGCGTTATTTCAAAAGCAGCGCGATCACCGATGAAACAAAATCGGTCTGGTTTGTCCTGCACGGATACGGCCAACTTGCCCCCTACTTCATCCGGAAGTTTCAGGTTCTCGAGCAGTTCGGAATCTGCGTCATCGCACCGGAAGGGTTGTCCAGATTTTACCTGCATATGTTTGAGCCGGGAGGAAGCAGAAAAAACGATCGCGTGGGCGCGACCTGGATGACCAAAGAGAATCGCCTGATGGATATTCGCAATTACCTGAACTACCTGAATACCATTGCCAAAAAGGAAATCACAAAACCTGTCGACGTCAAAATCCTTGGGTTTTCACAAGGAGCAGCAACAGCAACCCGATGGGCCGCGGACTGTGCCATTCACTTCCATGATCTGATTCTCTGGGCTGGTATGTTGCCGGATGATATGGATATCGAACAGGGAAACGCATTAAAGGAAAAAAGAATCTCCATGGTCTATGGAACAGAAGATCCATTTCTGACCGATACCCGTTTTGATAAAATGCGAGAACTAACGGATCGGCTGGGGGTAATTGTAAAGCCCTTTACCTTCGCCGGCGGACATGACATCACACCCGAAGCATTGCTACAGCTTCACCAATCAATTGCGGCGAACCAGAGTTGAACTTCCCTGAGCCGTAGGGAAAATCGTGATATCGGCGAGCACGACGTGAGCCGGCGCCGACAATACATAAAGAATCACCTCTGCAATATCTTCCCCGCGCAGGGGCGTGAGGCCTTTATACACAGAAGCCGCTTTTTCAGAATCTCCCTTGAATCGTACGACTGAAAACTCAGTTTCTACAAGTCCGGGATTAATGGAAGTTACTTTAATCCCAAACGGGTTCAGGTCCATACGCATGCCCCTCGTCAACGCATCGACAGCGAACTTGCTCGCACAATAGACATTGCCATTTGGATACACTTCTTTGCCTGCGATGGAGCCGATGTTGATCACGTGTCCCGCTTTCCGTTCCGTCATGCCGGGCACAATCTCCTTCGTGACATACAGCAACCCCTTCACATTGATGTCCATCATCGCATCCCAATCATCCACATTGCCGGTCTGAATCGGATCCAGTCCATGGGCATTGCCCGCATTATTGATGAGTACATCCACAGATTTCCACGATGCAGGAAGCGATTGAATCTGTTGCTGAACTTCTCCGCGATTGCGGACATCGAAAACAAGTGTCGTTGTTTCCGTCAGAGATTTCAGTTCCTGCGTCAGTTCCGTCAGACGTTCCTTCCGCCTTCCGCAAAGGATCAACCGAAAGTTGTGTTTGGCCAATAGCCTGGCCGTTGCGAGTCCGATCCCGGAAGTTGCGCCGGTAATCAATGCAGTACGTGAATTCGTCATTACTGAAAAAGCAGATACAGGGTGATGGTATTGGTACTCAGGCGCTGAAGCGGTTGCCCATAGACGTTCGTCGTATTGTCCAGAATGTTGACCATCCCGCGCGAGAAGCGGAGCTCTGGCGAAAACTTGAACAATGGATAGTAGAAGTCGAATCCGAATCCCACATCCAGCGCGAGGTTCGCTCCCTTGATTTCAACCTGGGAGGAAACATTTTCCAATTCTTTTTTTCCCGATGCCTCGATGGATGGCTTCACCCCACCGATCATATACATGCGCACATTGCCGCGACGTTCTGATTTGAATTTGACAAGAACAGGAAACTCCACCATGGTGGTTTCGGTCACTTTTTCCTCTGACGGTGTATCATCGGTGTAGGTATATAGCAGCTTGTTTTGATTGAATGCAACGGTGGGCGTGATGCGCAAGTCCCACAAGTCTGCGAGACGATAATTAACAATGAAGCCCAGGGCAAAACCGGGAGCCCACTCAGACTGAACGGCATAAACCGTATCCAGCGCCGGTGTTACAAACTTATCCGAATACCGAACCTGATAATTTGTTGAATGAAGGCCGATAAGAAATCCATACGTCAGCTTGCGATCATCGTAGTTTGGATTGTTTCTGGGTGCCCAACGGTAACCTTGTCCAGATGCTTGAAGTGATGCAAAGAAGAGCAGAAGAACTGCAACTACTTGAGTGCGGTATAAATGGTACTTACTCCGAACGTGAGTGGTTTGCATGCTGTGTGTTTAAATCCTGTTTCTTTAAGGATGTTTTCAAAATCCGCACCATCAGGGAACGCTTCTACCGACTCGGGCAAATAAGTGTACGCCGAATCGTCCTTGCTCACCATACTTCCTATTCTAGGCAAAATTGCCTTGAAATAAAAATTATAAAGCTGCCTGAATGGGAATTTGCGCGGCTTTGAGAACTCCAGCACAACCAGAAGCCCGCCTGGTTTCAAAACCCGGCGAATTTCAGCCAGTCCCTTCCGAAGGTCTTCGAAGTTGCGCACTCCAAAAGCAACGGTGACAGCATCAAACTTATTTTCAGGAAACTGAAGATTTTCCGAGTCGCCCTTCACCAGCCGGATGACTTCGCGCTTGCCCAGCTTATCGATTTTCTGGCGTCCCATGTCCAGCATTCCTTCTGAGATGTCAACGCCCACCACTTCCTGCGGGTTCAGCTTAAGCGCCTGTATGGCAAAATCAGCTGTGCCGGTCGCTACGTCCAGAATGACTTTAGGCTGGTAAGGCTTCATCATCTTGATCGCAGTTTTTCTCCAAAGCTTGTCGATGCCAAGGCTGAGGAAATGATTCAAAAAATCGTAGCGGCGGCTGATGTTATCAAACATCCGCTCCACCTGCTTCTTTTTCCCCGAAGTATCTTCTTTATAAGGCGTTACAGTCATGCCGGTTTTTGTCAATTAAAACCGGGGCAAACTTAAAGGGTTTAGGGATAGGAACGAAATATTAATTCCCCAGTACACGGAATTCGACGCGTCGGTTGAGCTCGCGTCCATCATCCTCGTCGTCGTTGCTCGCGAGTGGTTTGGATTCACCATATCCCACGGCGGTAACTCTTCTTGGATCGATGCCTTTTTTGGTCAGGAAGTCCTTCACGGCTTCAGCCCTCTTCTGAGACAACATTTTGTTATATGCCGCTGCGCCGTAAGAATCCGTATGTCCGCCAATTTCCACGACCATATTGGCATTCTGGCGGAGCATCGCTTCCAGCTTGTTCAGTTCCGCATAGGACTCTGTTTTGAAAGTTGCTTTGTCAAAATCGAAGTAAATATTCCTCAGCACTGACGATACCCCCACGCTGATCTTCCTCATCTCGATCGTTCTTGTTAGCGTTTTCTCCTCGGTCGTAGCGCCTTCAACCTTGAAGTTGAAATTCTGGAAGACGTATCCGTCTACTTCTGTTGTCAGTCGATAGTCTTTCGGGGTCTTCGAAGTGATGCTGAATTCATAAATACCCGTCGAAGGATGGGTTGATTTCAGCAAGATGTTATCCTTTTGCCCCTGCATCTTGATGCGCGCGTCAAGCGGTGTTTTTGTTTCTGCATCAATTACAGTAACCACGTAGCGCAACGGCACGATTGGTTTTGCGGGTTCTTTCTTCGGCGTCTCCTTTTTCGGGTCTTCTTTCTTCGTGTCTATTTTGGGCTCTTCCTTCGGAGGATCATTCTTAGTTATTTCTACTGGCGGCGTATTCGTTGTTGAATCTTTTTTCTTGGGTTCCTCTTTCGCCACCTCCGGCTCTTTTGGCTTTGGTTCTTCCGGTTGAGTGATTACATAAATATCTGCATAACCCAAACCATCATCACGTACCGAAGAATAATAAGCATGTTTGCCTCCAGGCATGATGATGTAATACACGTCGTCGTCAGGCGTGTTGATCGGATAGCCAAGATTTTCTGGTTCGCTCCACTCCGTGCCGTTATTGGAACTGACTGACTTGTAAATGTCATAGCCGCCCATTCCCTTCAATCCCTTGGAGCTATAATATAACGTGACGTTATCGTAATCAATAAATGGTCCTTCCTCATCATATTCCGTATTGACTTTAGGACCGAGGTTCTTCACATTCGACCAATTGCCTTTGCTGTCGAGGGTTGCTCTGTAAATATCAGAACCACCATAACCGCCGGGTCTGTTACTGGCGAAGTACAGTGTCTTCTCGTCCTTGCTGATCGACACTGATTTTTCTTCGAAGGTTGAGTTAATAATTCCGGGCAGCGGTATGGCTTCGCCCCACGTTCCGTCCTCCTGCCGTTCGCAGTAATAGATATCACCGCCATTATCGTCCTTATAGATGAACAGCAATTTACCATCTGCCGACAAGGCAAGGTTGGAGTCGTGATTGGGTGTATTTACAGACGAACCAATGTTTTTTGCAAATCCCCAGGTTGTTCCGTTTTTACGCGCAATAAAAATATCTTCGAAAGGCAAGTTGTCCTCATACACGTTCTGGTTGAGGTTGTCATCGCGACGGCGCGTGGTGAATACAAGCTCATCTTCCTTTTCATTGAGCACCGGCGCATAATCATCAAATTCTGAATTGATTTCTCGGCCGACGTTGACGATGGAGTAATTTTTTGGATTCGCCACCAGTTCTTTCCCCACATTACATTCATAAATCATTCTATCCACAACAATGGGAGAAACCTTATCGCGACCGGCATAGTTGGGACGCTTTGCCAGCTTGTCTTTGTATTTCTGATAGAATTCAATCGCCTTGTCAAAGTCGAGACCATACTGGTAGGCCTTACCAATCATGAATTCGAGATCGAATCGATATTCAGGCTCCTGACGAAAAACACGAAGCAGGTACTTCACGGCAGCACTTTTGTTGATCGTCTCCAGGTGCATATATCCGGCCTGGAAGTTCGCTTTGATGAATGTGGTATCGAGTTCGGCGGCAGTAACCATCAGGTTACGCGCGTCGTCCAACGCTCGCGTTGCTTCGAGAATCAATTCAGCCTGCGTCATATATTCGCGGGCGGTGGCTTTATCGTCCTGTTGCGCGGAGGCTGTCCGCAGAAGCAAGAGAGAACAAGTCAAAAAAATCAGAAGTCTGATACCGGACATGCTCAAAAAATTATTCCGTCGATGAGTTAGGTAAAAGCAATCCTTAAACTGCGAATATAAGAATTTAACGATGGTTTTGCACAAAAATTGACGGCGTAAGGTACGCCCACATAACATTCTTAGTAATTTACCCTTCAATCTTTACTTTAACTGTTCCAAAACATGGAAATCACCCGTGCCGAATTTATTTCAAGTCATGCCTCCGTCGATAAATGTCCGCCCCCGGAAAAGCCGGAGTTTGCCTTCATCGGACGGTCAAATGTGGGGAAGTCATCACTGGTTAACATGTTGACTAACAGGAAGAATCTAGCCAAAACATCGTCCACGCCCGGGAAGACACAAACGATCAATCACTTTCTCATCAACGATAACTGGTACCTCGTCGACTTGCCCGGATATGGCTTTGCCAGTGGCAGCAAAGAGAAACGCGGCAGCTTTGGGAAAATAATTGAATCCTACATCCTGAAACGGGACACACTTTTTTGTTTGTTCATATTAATCGATTGCCGGCACGAGCCCCAGGGCAACGATCTGGACTTCATCCGATGGTGCGGCACCAAAGAGATCCCCTTCTGTATTGTGTTTACCAAAGCGGATAAACTTTCAGCAAATGAACTGCGCAAGAGCATTCAACGCTACGAACGCGTCCTGCTTCAGGAGTGGTCGGAACTGCCGCCCCGGATTGTCACCTCGTCATTAAGCCGCCATGGCAAAGACGAGGTACTGAACTTTATTGAAGATGCTTTGGCAAGTGCACGTTAAATTGATTTAGTTTGCGCCGATTTAAAACACACGGAATTTCATGAAACTGACAGAGATCGCCACAGTATCAGGCAAGGGTGGACTTTTTAAGGTACTTGCGCCGGCCAAATCGGGCGTTGTCCTCGAATCATTGGACGAGCAGAAAGTAAAACTTGTCGTTACCGCAAACCAGAAGCTCTCTCTGCTTCATGAAATTTCTATCTATACTACAACCAAAGAAGGCACAGCGCCCCTGGAGGTTGTCCTGAAAAAAATTCACAAGGAATACGGATCCGACATCGGCGTAGATCAGGATTCTGATGCGACTGAACTTCGTGCATTTCTTAAATCCGTTCTCCCTGAATTTGACGAATCACGGGTGTACACTTCCGATATGAAGAAGTTGGTGAAGTGGTACGAAATTCTCCTTCGTCAGGCACCTTCAGTTTTCGAAGACTCTAAAGAAGAAGGCGCGGAAGCCTAAGCGAAGCGCTCTGCTTTTTCCACCATATTCCGGGATCCCGCGAAGAAGGGAGTACGTTGGTGAAGTTCTTCAGGAACGATATCCAGAATACGTTGACCTGCGCCATCCGTTGCTTTTCCGCCTGCCTGTTCCGCAATGAAAGCAAGTGCATTACATTCATACATCAGGCGCAATTTTCCATTTTTATCCTTTGCTGTTTTCGGGTAAATGTAAATTCCTCCCTTCAGCATATTGCGATGAAAATCGGCGACAAGTGAACCGATGTAACGCGCAGTGTATGCGTTCTCTTTGCAGAAATTCAGATACTGTTTCACCGCGGCGTCGAAGGAATTGGACATCCCTTCGTTGATGGAATAAATCTTACCATTCTCGGGCATGGTCATATTCGGATGCGAAAGGAAATATTCTCCAAGACTCGCTTCATAAGTAAACCCATTGACACCAAAGCCTGTCGTGTACACGAGCATTGTGGACGATCCGTACAGAATATACCCTGCTGCTACCTGCTCGGAACCTTTTTGCAGAATATCTTCCTGCTGAATAGGAACGCCAGCCGGACTTTTGCGGCGATAGACGGAAAAGATTGTTCCGATGGACACGTTGACGTCAATGTTTGAAGAGCCGTCGAGCGGGTCAATGGCAATCACGTATTTGCCATCGTTGTTCAGATCCACATAATCGTCCGTTTCCTCCGAAATTAACGCTGCTATTTCGCCGCCTTTTGCCAATGCCCGGGTGAACCGGATATTCGCGAGCACATCCAGCTTCTGTTGCTGCTCGCCTCCCGTGTTGGTCGAGCCGGCAGCACCCATAATATCAATAAGACCGGCCTTATTCACCTCCCTGTTCACCACCTTCGACGCCAACGCGATGTCCCGCAAGATCTGCGACAGCTCCCCGCTCGCAAAGGCAAATTGATCCTGATTATTTTTGATGAACCTGTCCAGTGCCATCCCGATGGAATCTGCAATTCTGGAGGTCTCCATTTTTGGAGCGTTGGTGGTAATCGTTGATCTTTGCATGCCTTGTAAAAATTGGTTCAAAATTAGTCCGCAAACGTTTTAGTACAATAGAAATGAAGGTTTTTAAATTTGGAGGAGCCTCTGTCAAAGACCCTTCCGGCGTCAGAAATGTGGCCGCCATTCTACAATCCTTTCCTGGCGAACCTGTTCTGGTCGTTGTTTCCGCGATGGGAAAGACAACGAATGCTCTGGAGAAAATACTGGACCTTCACCGACGGCAGGGGGATTGGCAGTCGGAGGCCGAGAAATTGAAATTGTTTCACCTTCAGGTCATGGCAGAACTACTGCCCGCGTCCCATCCTTCGTTTATGCAGGCGGAATTCTTTTTTGCAGAATTGGAGGCAGAGCTGGAGCGCGGAGGCGAGGCCAGCCAGGTATATGACCAGGTGGTGAGCATTGGCGAGCTCGTCTCCACGCTGATTGTACATGCCTTTGCCGAAACAAAAGGAATGCGCACCCGATGGTTTGACGCGCGCGCACTGATTGCCACGGACTCAACATATCGCGAAGGGCGCGTTCAATGGGATAAAACCAAAGCCCAAATAAAGCCCTTGCGGGGATTACTGGAACAAGGGGAAATCATCATTACACAGGGTTTCATCGGTGCAGATAATGAAGGAAAAACAACCACCCTTGGACGCGACGGCTCCGATTACAGCGCCGCCATTTTCGCCTCATGCCTGGAGGCCGATTCGGTGACAATTTGGAAAGACGTACCCGGCGTGATGAGCGCGGACCCAAAGCGAATTGCGGATGCGGTTGTCTTTGAGGAATTGCCCTTCCGGGAGGCAGCTGAGATGACGTACTATGGCGCGTCGGTCATTCACCCGAAAACCATCAAACCGCTTGCAAACAGAAACATTCCACTATACGTCAAAAGCTTTGACAATCCTGCGCTTCCCGGAACCAAGATCCACGAGTGCAAAGTCGATGCGCTGCCACCCTTGATTGTGTTTAAGGAAAACCAATGCCTGATCTCCTGCAAAGTCACGGACTATACTTTTATCACCGAAGATCAGATGAGCACCGTCCTGAACGTGCTTCATGCGGCGAACGTGCGCATCAATGTCATGCAGAACTCGGCCATTTCATTTTCCTTCTGCATGGACTACCGCGAAGACAAGCTTCAGGTCGTGGTAGAAAAATTACAGGCGCACTTTGAAGTGTACTACAACACCGGACTGGTCTTGATCACAGTAAAAAATTATGACGACGTGACTTACCAGACGTACCGATCGATGGAAGGAATTATTCTCGAGCAATCGTCACGTTCAACGCTTCAGGTTCTTCTTCGTCCTCGCTAGTTTCAGGGTTTATGCAAGGCGTCCACCAGGGCGGATGTAGAGCGGTGAAGGATGTCAAACACTTCCTGAAAATCGCGCTCGTCGCCATGATAAGGATCGGGTACCTCCTTCCCTTCCGGAAAGGGGTCGTACTCCCGCATCAACTTCACCTTATGTGCGAACTGGCTGGCATTGGATAGCCGCATGATGTTTCTCAGATTGCTGTGATCCATCGCGAGAATCAAATCAAACGACTCCAAATCAGACTCACTCAACTGACGCGCGCGGTGGTCAATCTGAACACCATTCCTTGTTGCATTGGCAATGGTTCTTCTGTCCGGAATGTCACCGATGTGGTAATTTGACGTTCCGCAGGAGTCCGCTTCAAAAAAATGCTGGATTTGTCTGTCCTTCACGTGATGCTTAAAAAGCGCTTCTGCAAGCGGCGAACGGCAAATATTGCCGAGGCAAACAAAGAGAATTCGGGTTGTTTTCATGCTGGAGGGCAAATATGAATAAAACCGGTTAAAAATCGGTTACCGGCTGGTGCCGGACGGGTATTTAGACATGCATAGCACTATGACTGCCTTTTGGCATGAAAAGTCCTCTCCACCGCCTTGGGGAGGCTTTTCTTTTTTCCCTACCTTGACCGCCCGAAAACAGAATAATATCCATGGAATTTCTCTTGCTGACCGAGCAACACGCACCCGGCGTCGCGCTGATTCAACTCAATCGCCCGAAAGAACTGAACGCATTGAATCTCCAACTGATGCAGGAGCTGCGGGACTGCCTTCGCCAACTTGACAACAATGATGCGGTTCGGTGTATCATCATCACGGGCAACGAACAAGCTTTTGCGGCCGGCGCAGACATCAAGCAGATGGCGAACAAGAGTGCCATCGAGATGTTTCAAATTGATCAGTTCAGCACATGGGACCAAATCCGAAAAACACGTAAGCCCATTATTGCAGCAGTATCCGGATTTGCGCTGGGAGGCGGGTGTGAACTGGCCATGACCTGCGACATGATTATGGCGTCTGAAACGGCAAAGTTTGGACAACCTGAAATTAAGATTGGTGTCATTCCGGGAGCCGGAGGCACCCAACGCCTCACCCGTGCAATCGGAAAGGCGAAAGCCATGGAACTTGTACTGACCGGAAGATTCATCAGCGCGGGCGAAGCACATTTTTACGGGCTCGTCAATGCTGTGGTTCCGGTGGAAATGCTGATGGAAGAGACGACACGACTGGCGAGCGAAATTGCCCGAATGTCACCGGTAGCAGTGCAGCTTGCGAAGGAGGCCGTCAACCGATCATTTGAAACACACCTGGACGAAGGACTGCACTTTGAAAGAAAAAATTTCTATCTCGCTTTTGCCTCCGAGGATCAAAAAGAGGGGATGGCTGCTTTCATTGAAAAACGCCCTCCCCTCTACAAAGGAAAGTGATTAATTTTTTTTTTAACGTACCGCGATACCGATGCCCGCGCTGTATGTATTGTATTTCTGTAGGGTGTATTCACCATTGAAATACAGTGGACCAAACTTCAGACGGATTCCGCCTGTTAATCTTGCTGTATTGTGATTTTCGGAAATTGAAATCGGATTTCTCACGGTAAAGTTTACGCCAGGCACATTCGTAGGCACTTCATATTGACCAACCACATCGACATTCCCTTTCACGATCGCATAGCCCGCGCCCGCGTACACGGTCAGTACAGAAAACTTCTTGGAGATGATCCCCTGAACGACCCATGAGTTGAACGTGTACTGGAGTTCCTGAGCACCTGTATATCCATTAGGCTTCTCCAGGGCACCTGAAATATCAGCCTGGCCCTTGATGCTGTTATAGCCAACGAGGGCAGAAAGATCGAAGGGGAGCAGTTTGATGCCAGGGATGTGTTGCTTGATGTCGTGAAGAACCCCGATGCCAAACATAGAGAACTCGGCATCACCAGAGCCAATGGTCGGCACGTAACGTACCTTCAAATCCGTATTCTTCCAAATACCAATTCCCAACTGCACCATGGCCATAGGGACGGCGCTCACACCGGTTTCACCTTTTAAATCAACGCCTTCAGGTCCATTAAAGGTGAATGTCTGAATTGGAATAGGACCGCTTCCGTCGGGATCGTAAGTGGATGCATAGGTCGTTGCCTGATCAGGACCGAGCAACGTGGGTGCCTTGCCACCAACCGGCGTCACGAGTGTGGTATTTTGCAAATTCAATTTGGCTGGATCAAAAAAGTTTTCACTTGTCGGCATGGTCACCATGTGCACGGAAACCCCGAGATCAAAACCGAGTGTTTTATGCGCTTTGCCCGTATGATACCAGCCCTGGCTGAGGCCAAATGCTGCACCTTTGACAACAGGAGAAAGATAGGCTCCGAGAATTTTAGAAGCGTCCTGCTGTTGGGCACGAAGGATGTCTGCGATGGCGCTTGCATCCTGCGCACGAGTGGTGGTGGATACGGACATCATACTTCCAACAATAGCCAGTGAGAACAGTATTTTCCTATTCATAATTCTAATGGGTTACAATTTTAAAAATAGAAAATTAAATGACCACAAAAAACTACCCTTGTGGTAGGGTTTGATATTTTTGCAACACACATGCTTTTCATTTACAATTTGAGCATTTTCATCGCCGGGCTTCTGCTCAAACCCGCGTCGTTATTCAATCGCAAAATCAAATTATTTGTCGATGGGCGAAGGGATGTAAAATCGCTTCTGCGGACTAAAATATCCCCCAACAAACGCGTTGTCTGGGTTCATTGTGCTTCTCTTGGAGAATTTGAACAAGGCCGACCGCTCATTGACCAAATCAAGAAGGAATTCCCCGATCATTTCATGCTTGTTACTTTTTTCTCTCCAAGCGGCTATGAGATCAGGAAAAACTATGCTTCTGCGGATCTGGTGACTTATCTGCCCCTCGACTCCAAAACAAACGCATCATCTTTCATCGACACCTGCAAACCTGAACTCGCCATCTTTGTCAAGTACGAATTCTGGTTCCACTACGCCGCGGAATTGAAGAAACGAAACATTCCACTGCTCTCTGTATCGTCAATCTTTCGCGACAACCAGATTTTCTTCAAACCTTGGGGAACACTTTCGCGGAAGACGCTCCGGAATTTCACCCACTTCTTCGTTCAGAACCAATCCTCACAGCAGTTGCTGAATACGATTGGAATCCATTCGGTGACCAGGACAGGCGACACAAGATTTGATCGCGTAGCTGATATTGTTCGCAATGCTGAGGAAATTTCAATCGCAAAGAATTTTAAAGGCGGTCAAAAACTCCTTGTTGTCGGGAGTTGCTGGGAAGAAGATCTTGAAGTGCTTTTGCCCCTGATTAATGAGGATAAATTAAAATTCATCATCGCGCCCCATGAGATTTCCGAAGATACGCTCTCTATGATGGAGAAGTCTATTCAGGTAAAAACGATCAGGTTCTCGCAGGCGCAGGGTAAAAACCTCGATACATACTCCGTCTTGTTAATTGATAATGTGGGTATGTTGTCCAGACTCTACCGATATGGAGAATTTGCCTTCATTGGCGGGGCATTCGGGAAAGGACTTCACAATATTCTTGAGGCTGCTTGTTACGGCATCCCAATTTTTTTCGGGAACAAAAATTATCAAAAGTTTCAGGAAGCCGTCGACCTCATTAATCTTGGCGGCGCTTTTGAAGTTGCTGACTTTTCAGACTTTAAAGCCAAATATGAAATGTTGAATGTGCCCGAGAGTTTCCTCCTGGCGTGCGAGGTCACCAAACAATATGTACAGGACAATCTGGGCGCGACAGAAAAGATCATGCAATTCTGCAGGCCGTACCTTCAGCCCAATCAGTCATGAAAGGAAAAATTTTGCGATCAACCGGCTCCTTCTATGACGTCCTGGGCGAGAACGGAATGAAATATACCTGCCGCGTTCGGGGAAAACTTCGGCTCGAAGGAATTCGGGAAACCAATCCGGTGGCCGTTGGCGATGTGGTCGAGTTTGATGAAACAGGCGACTACGGATCAATCGAAGAGATCCTGCCGCGAACAAATCATATTCTCCGGCAATCCGTCAAGAAAAAAGGACACACCCATGTGCTCGCTGCAAACATCGACCAGGCATTGATCGTAGCAACGATGGCTTCGCCGCGAACCAGCACCGGATTTATCGATCGCTTCCTCATCACAGCCGAATCTTTCCGCATTCCCCAGGTTATCGTTTTTAATAAACAAGACATCCTGAGCGAAGAGGAGAAGCGTCACCAGGACGATTTAATCTTACTCTACACGAAGCTCGGTATTCCCTGCCTGAGCACAACGGGCTTTGATGCAGAGCAGCATGACCTGAAAAAAATTCTCGCGAATAAAACAACGTTGGTTACTGGCCATTCAGGCGTTGGGAAATCAACCCTGCTCAATCATCTTTCAAAAGAGATTGAGCAGAAAACTGCAGCCATCAGCGACTTCTCCGACAAAGGCACACACACAACCACCTTTGCAGAAATGTTCGCGTTGGATAAAAGCACCTATGTGATCGATACACCTGGCGTGAAGGAATGGGGCATGGCAGACATGGTTCCCCAGGAAGTCTCCGACTATTTCATTGAAATGCGCGAGCTCCGGTTATCGTGCAAGTTTGGTTCGCGTTGCTTACATACGCAGGAGCCTGGTTGTGCCGTACGCGCGGCTGTTGAACGCGGAGAGATCGCGCTGAGCCGGTTTAAGAATTACCTGAGCATCATTTCAGGAGAAGATAACCGAAAGTAGATTCAGAATTTCCTCCTGCGATTTTTTATCCAGAGCAGAAGGTACTCAGGAATCAGATCGACTCTCAGGGTTTTGATGCATACCCTCATTTCATAGAGAATGCGTTTCGAAAGGGCTTTTCGCTCGTCGTTGTTTTGATTTAACGCAGAAATCTTATGGCAAATGATGAGGGTTGATCGCTGATGCGGACTGAATATCCGAAATTGTTTCGCGGACAGGGAATCGCGAACGACACGTTTACTCACCAACGCGTCCGGCGAATAACAATACCAGAACTTGCGCGCCGAACGAATCCAGAAATCAAAATCTTCATAATGCAGTGATTCGTCGTAACCGTCAACAGCAACCATGCAGGCTTTCGTCATCATCATGGTTGGCGAGCAGATAAAAAATCGATGAATCAATTCGAGATAAATATCCCCTTGCGGAATGGTATCATGAGGATATTTTTCCGAATGCCGGAATAGTGGCTTACCCGACTCGTCCATCCACCATGCGTCGGAGAAATGCACGCCGTAACGAGACCCGGAGCGTTGTAATTCACGAACGCCGATCGCCACCCGATCAGGATGCAGGACATCATCTGCCGCCAGATCGATCACATACGTTCCCTGACCACGCCGCCACGCAAGGTTAAACGACGCGCAGTTGCCGAGATTGCTCGCGTTGGCGATGAATTGAATCTGCGGATGCAGCGCCAGAATTTCTTTGATCACCTGAACACTATCGTCGGTGCTTGCATCGTCGACTATGATAAGTTCAATATGTTGATACGACTGATTGAGAACAGAACGAATTGCCTCCCCTACATACTTTCCCTGATTGTAGTTTAAAATAACGACCGTGACCAGCGGGTTCAATGCAGTTTCCATTGGAAGGAAAATTTCGGAGCGGGAACGGCGCCCAGATGAAGTTTAAAGTCGAGCAATCCAAAGTTTGGTTTGTTGTCAATCGCGGAGGTACCGAGGTCAATGATCCTGACTCCCTCCTGTTTTGCATGCGCGTGAATAAAATCCATTAACAACACGACAGGACTCAGTGAATCAAATGAACTTGCATGATCATAGGCATACGTGTACCACACGTCCGACCGCGCCCTCACGACAATACACGCCGCCGCCATGACACCCTCTGCTTCAGCCTGAAAAAAAAGATACCTGTCGGGAAACAACGATACGTCCTCTAAAAAAGCCGCTTTCGTCATCGACAGCTGATAACCTTTGGCCTGACGGCATGCGGCAATAAAATCATATACACCTTCAGAAGAATCACCACGCATGACGACCACACCGGCATCCTTGGCCTGTCTCCATTTGCGCCTCGCCCACGGATGCATGCGTTGGGATAGCGTATGCTTGATTTCAATAATTGCGCTGACTTCTGCAGTGGAAATCACCGCGCCAGCATTCTGAAGAAAAACCAGAAGCAATGAATTCAGGTTCTCCTGGTAAGACGCAGGAGACATTTTGAACTGCAATTGCTGAACACCCGCGGCACGCAGTGCCTTCACCATAAATAATAAAAAATCAAAAAGCTGCGATGGTGGGAGATCATTTCTGCCCTCTAAAAAACCGTAGGGCGCCCGTTGCGGACTGCCGGCCAGCTGACCATCAATATTCCAGTGGCAGGAAGCCACGACGTCATCATGATGCAGAATGTAAAACGACTTCCAGTGACCGTGCGCCTGCCGGAAACGATGCGCTTGCTGATTGAACAGCGACTCTTCAAAAGTTATCTGTCCAGGAGCATCGCCACGTTCATCCGATACAAAACGATAACTCAAAATTAATAAGGTATTCCGATTCTCTTGTACACAAAATGCATCAGCCACGCGGGCCCAATCAGGAGAAACTGTACATCCTTGAAGAACGACGGCTTCTTGCCTTCTACTTTATGTCCATAGAACTGGCCAATCCAAGCAAGGACAAATATTCCAAGAGAAACAGCCCAAAGCGGCGCAGCATCGTTCTGCCCGATCAGGCGGACAATAAACAGACACAACAAACCGAATAGCGCCATGCCGATGCTCAACGGTATCGACAGCGTGAAATAATAAATAATCACCAGAATCATCACAACAGTAGCCCACGTTGCGTACGCATTATCCTGACCGAAGAGGCTTGCAGGAATCTGATTTGGAATGGAGGCGATCAAACCCACAATGCTGAGAAAAATCAAAGGGACGCATATCCAGTGGATCAACTTATTGGTTTGATTTTGATGACTCTCACCATACTCCGACAAAAGCGCATCTATCTTTCTCATATTGGTTAACGTTTGAATATAATTGATACAAACTTAATTGCTGACCTTCGTTCGAACACTGCTCCACGGTTTGATCTGCCAATACACCTTTCCTGTCGTGAGGTGATTGCCCGCACTGTCGTGAATTTTTACTTCACATAAAGCAACCGTACTTTCCTTATGCTCAAGAGGTCCCGTAACGTGTTCGCGCAGCCAATCGTCCGTGATTTGAAATTCGGCAAATGCATCCATCTTACCCTGATAGTGGTAATCCATCTCAATTCGCTGCATGATGATGCGGAACTTCTTTCCATCAATTCTCGAGATTAGAAGAAACCCAGTGGTAAATTCTGAAATGGTTGCCAGCGCACAGGCATGCAGTCCCCGGATATGATTGAAGTTAAGTTTCCGGTAAGGTATTTTGGTCTTGATGGACGTCTTGCTGATGCTCGCCACGCGAAAACCGTGGGGGCGATTAAATGGAATCATCCGGCTCAGGCCGAAGTTGAGCAGCCAGAGATAAAAAGACGACGTATAGGCTTTTTCGAGAATCTTGTTGAGATCGAGCATACAAACAAAATTGACAGCTGGAAGATAAAATTATTCTTTTGCATTTCAGCAACTCGTGAATAAAGGAGATGGAACAGTTCCGCCAATTCATTTAATTGCAACGCTACTTCTGAAACCCATGAAAAAGAAAGTCATTGTCCTCGGCGCCGGATTGGTCGGCAAAGCCATCGCCGCCGATTTATCTGCAAATTTTGAAGTTACCTCTGCAGACCTGAGTGAGGATGCGCTGGATGCCGTGGCGCAACATGGCATTCAAACAGTCCGTACCGATTTATCTAACCAGGAAGAACTGAAGAAGCTGATTGCGCCATTTGACCTCGTGGTCGGCGCGGTCCCTGGGTTTATGGGATTTCGCACTGCCGGAACAGTCATAGAGTCCGGGAAAAATATGGTTGATATTTCCTTCTTTCCCGAAGACGCATTTGCCCTCGACGGGCTGGCAAAGAAGAACAACGTCACCATCGTAACCGACTGCGGCGTTGCTCCGGGAATGGGGAATATTATTTTGGGATACCACAACAAGCAAATGGAGATCAGCTCCTATGAATGTCTTGTCGGCGGCCTCCCTGTTGTGCGCGAATGGCCCTTCGAATACAAGGCCGTATTTTCTCCCGTTGATGTCATTGAAGAATACACGAGACCGGCGCGTTATATTCAGAACGGCAAGGAAGTCGTGCGCGAAGCGCTGAGCGATCCCGAGCTGATCCATTTTGACGGAATAGGCACTCTGGAATCATGGAACTCCGACGGATTGCGCTCACTGATTTACACGATGCCCAACATTCCGGACATGATTGAAAAAACACTGCGCTATCCCGGCTGTATCGAATATTTACGGATGCTACGCGAAGCAGGGTTTTTCTCGAAAGAGCCCGTTGTCGTGAATGGCGTGAGCGTGCGCCCACTGGATGTTACCGCGAAACTGCTTTTCCCGAAATGGAAACTCAAACCAGGTGAAGAGGAATTTACCGTGATGCGCATCCGAATCAGCGGTCAAGAAAAAGGACAATCAAAGACCTACGAATACAACCTGCTCGACCGGACCGATCTCAAAACCAACACATTGTCGATGGCGCGCACAACGGGGTACACCTGCACTGCTGCAGCGAACCTCGTTGCCAATGGAACATTCAATCGAAAGGGAATTTGTCCGCCGGAGTATTTGGGCGAAGACCCCACTCATTTCCAGTTCATCCTCAATTACCTGCAGGAACGAAACGTCGTGTACAGGGTGCGTGAACGTTAGTTGCGCGCAAGTTTACTCTTGCGGAAACCGTAGCTGAAATAGATCGCCAGACCGAAAGCCATCCAGACAAAGAACACGACCCAGCTGCGTGCAGGTATCTCAATCATCAGGTATAGACAACAGAGCATGCCCAGCACCGGAATGAGCGACAGCTTGCGCGTGAACGTGAAGAACGTGATGACCGCAGCAACGATGATGAAGACGAGGAATAATATCTCCTGACGGCTCTCATGCGATAAATTCAGCAGGGCATCGAGGGCGCGTTCATTAAACGCAAACAGGAAAGCACCATAAAGAATTGGTACAATGAACTGTCCGTTGATGTAAGGCAGTTTGAATTTTCTATTCGGATTACTTCCATCGTCGGCGGGGAGTGCCAATACACCTCCGCAGACCAGCACAAATGCAAACAACGTTCCTATACTGGTCAGATCCGTCATCAATGCACTCTCCAGAAACAGGGATGGAATGATCACAATAATACCCGTCAGAATGGTAGAAAATGCCGGAGTCTGAAATCTCGGGTGAATCTTCGAAAATCTTTTTGGCAACAAACCATCGCGGCTCATGCTCATCCAGATTCGTGGCTGACCCAATTGAAAGACCAGCAATACGGAAGTTGCTGCCACGACCGCACTCACAGAAATAAAGAACCCGACCTTCTGCATATTGATTTTTTCGAATACATAAGCCAGTGGATCGGCGACGTTGTCAAACTCGGAGTAATTGACCATACCGGTAATCACCAGAGTAACCACGACATAAATGATGGTGCAGATAATGAGAGAATAGATCATCCCTCTGGGTAAATCACGTTGGGGATTGGCACACTCTTCAGCGGTTGTTGATATCGCATCAAATCCGATGTAGGCAAAGAACACAGCGCTCACCCCCTTCAGTACACCGCCAAAACCGTTGGGCATAAACGGCGTCCAGTTGTCGGTGTCAATGTAAAAAATCCCGATGCCGACAATGACGGCAAGCACAACCAACTTCAGCGCAACCATAAAGTTTGCTCCCCGCTTACTCTCCTTGATTCCTACAATGGCGATGAGCGTAATGATGGCAATGATAAACGCCGCAGGAACGTTGGCAATAAATCGCAGTCCTGCCATCTGGGGGGCGGTGCTCCAGGCCAGAGCGGACACTTCCTGACCGGCAGCAAGCGCCTCTTCATAAGCGTGTTTTGCAGTAGCCGGGTCCGTTGCGAGCCATGCCGGCAAATGCACTCCAAAGCCTTCCAATAAATTCAGGAAATAACTACTCCACGAAATGGACACAACGACATTCCCAATTGCGTATTCGAGAATCAAAGCCCATCCAATGATCCAGGCTGCTATCTCTCCAAAAGTGACATAAGAATATGTATAGGCACTTCCCGCAACTGGCACGCGGGAGGCAAACTCAGCATAACACAACGCAGTAAATCCACAGGTAACCGCAGTGATCACGAACAGGAAAACGACCCCGGGTCCGCCGTCGAAAGCAGCTTGTCCGATGGTCGAGAAAATCCCGGCGCCAATGACAGCGGCAATACCCATGGCGGTCAGGTCACGGACACCAAGTACTTTCTTCAACGACTGTCCATCGCTATGACCGGATTCATCAACGGTAGCAGATATGGGTTTCTTTCGGAAGAGTGAATTGGCCATGGGAGGTTTGGTTTAAGTGGCCAAAATAGTAAAAAATACAGCTGATGAACACGTCCTTTAAATTCTCGCGCAAAGTTCGTCCTCCCGGAAATGTATAATCTTCAGATTTTAATTAACTTCCGGCACTTTTTACCCATTCTAATACTTTTTTATGTTCATCATGGGTACTGATGGCAATCACGAACATTCCGCACCGGCAGGCGAAGAGAAAAAACTGACGATTACTGCCGAAGAAATTAATCAATTGCCGTTGAGGTATTTTGAAGGGAAGATCTCTGTCATCAGCGACGCCTCTAAATTGCCAAAAATTATCTCTGAAGCACGTAAACATCAGGTCATCGGATTTGACACAGAAACGCGGCCAAGTTTCAAGAAAGGACAGTTCTTCAGTGTGTCTCTGCTTCAGCTCGCGTTCGACAACAAAGCCTATCTGATTCGAATCAATCACACGGGCGTCACCGAAGAAATCGCTACACTTTTTGAAACACCAGGAGTGGTTAAAGTGGGTGTGGGCATCCGCGACGACATTAAGGCATTACAGAAAATCAGACCTTTTGTTCCACACGATTGTATTGACCTTTCCATTCTTGCCAAGCAGTCGGGATTACAAGTAGAAAGCGTGAAGAAACTTTGTGCGCTGTTGCTCGGGTTTCGGATTTCCAAGACGGCACAAACGTCGAACTGGGAGGCACCAACGCTGACGCAAAAGCAAATCGAATATGCTGCAACCGACGCCTGGGTGTGTTTGAAATTATATGAAAAGATGATCGGATGAAGTCTCCCGAAGCAAAAATCATCAAACGTGAAATCCTGTCCGAGCAATGGTACAAGCTGTACAAATACACCTTCGAGCTTAAAGGACGTGATGGAAGTATTCTAACCCAGAGCAGAGAAGCGTACGACCGCGGCAATGGTGCCACCATCTTGTTGTATAATCGGGAAAACCGAAAAGTCATTCTTACCAAACAATTCCGGCTTCCTACCTTTGTCAATGGCAATCCCGACGGGATGATGATTGAAGCATGCGCAGGTCTGCTCGATGCCGACAATCCCGAAGATTGCATTCGAAGAGAGACCGAGGAAGAGACCGGCTACCGGATTGAACGGGTTAAAAAAATATTCGAAGCATATATGTCGCCGGGTTCGGTGACGGAAATTCTTTACTTCTTCATCGGAGAATATTCCAATGAACAAAAGATCTCAGCGGGCGGCGGCGTGGATGAAGATGAAAATATTGAAGTTTTGGAAATTCCATTTGAGGATGCCATGATGATGCTGGAATGTGGCGACATCAGGGATGCCAAGACCATCATGCTGCTCCAGTACGCACAGCTTCACCAGCTTTTTTCCTGATTACTGATAACCTGCTTTTCGAAGCGCTTCTGTCCGGTTGCGTGCATGAAGTTTATCGTAAATATTTCTGATGTGTGTCCGCACCGTCTCAATTGAAATAAATAGTTTATCGGCAATTTCCTGATATCGATAACCTTGAGCGAGCCAGTGAAGCACGTCACGTTCGCGGGGTGATAATACGTCCTGTGCTTCAGTCGGCGTTTGTTGCTGAAATGACGATACGACCAGTCGGGCGATCTGCGAACTCATTGGACTTCCACCATTGCTTAAGTCTAATAATGCCTCGATGAGTTTCGCTGCCGGAGTATTCTTGAGAACATACCCGGATGCACCGGCTTTGATGGCGCGAAATACACGGTCGGCGTCGTCATACGCACTGAGCACCATTATCTGTATCGCCGGATGGTGTTGTTTCAACCAGCTGCATAAATCAATACCGGATTTACCTGGAAGCTCAATGTCGGTAAGAACAAGCGCACGCTCAGCCGGTCGATTTTCAGTGAAGAATGTCATGGCTTCTTCGGCAGATTCAAATGCCGCAGCAAGCGAAAAGTGATCGGTACCGGCAATCAACGCGGCGAGACTTTCGCGAATGTTGGAATCATCTTCAATCAGCACAACGGAGACCATGATCTAAAGTAGCAGTTTATAACACGCCGGTGAATGTGAAAAAAGTAGTAGTCAAATGGGCATTGAGAATACAATGTGTGTACCCTCTCCTTCCGACGATACCACTTCAAACGTTCCGTTAATTTCATAAATACGTCCTTTCATATTGCGAAGTCCGTTCGATAAATGCGTACCCGGATTCTCGCCCATACCCACCCCGTTGTCGCTGATGGTGAAAACCACCTGACTGGCATCAATGGTCACCTTAAGTGCAATAAATGAGGCACGCGCATGCTTCAGTGCGTTGTTCAGGGATTCCTTCGTGACCAGAAACAGATTGCGTCGTTGTACATTCGATAGTCTGATCAACGGAATCTGTTCAGGAAATTCAATTGTGTACCGGATGGAGAACGGCTCAAAGTATGCATGCGTTTTCTCCCGGATATAGGCGAGCAAATTTTCCAGCGTATCGTTCTGCGGGTTGATGGCCCAGATGATTTCACCCATACTCTGCACGAGCTGCTGCGAAGTTTGCGATATTGCCGTGATGTCTTTCTTCATCTGATCCGCACTGCGCGCTCTCGACGCATTCAGTTCACTGAGTAATGCAATGTGAGTAAGTCCACTGCCGATCTCATCATGCATATCTTTGCTGATGCGAAGACGTTCAAGAACAACGAGCGTCTTCTTCTCCAGATCCCGAAGCTGTTGTTTGACACGCTGCTGCGAGTACCGTTTCGTAACCAGGATGATGGATACAATTGCAAGCACGCCGACGGCACTGTAAAACCAAATATTTAACCAAAACGGAGCGCGTATATGAATGCGGACCAACTTCTCATTACTCCAGTTTCCGCTGCTGTCTGATGCCTTGTACCGCAGAAGATATGTTCCCGGCGGAAGGTTTCCATACCGCACATGACGCTGCGTTGTAGTGATAAAAGTCTTGTCCCAGTTCTCCAGCTTGTAGGCAATCTTGTTTGCGTTCGGTCTCGTAAAATCCAGTGCAGCAAACTCGAACTCCAGATTATTTTTCGAGTACGGCAACGAAACATCCTGATGAAAAAGATAACCGGAGTCATATTGAAAAGGCTCTGCATTGACAAGAAACTGCGTGATCCACGTTGTTGGTTTGCTCGTACTGTCCCGCGGTGGCAGAGCGGAGAACCAATTAAATCCTTTTACCCCTCCAAAATATAACCGTCCTGATTTACCCTTATGAAATGCAGAAGTATTAAACTCATTGCTCTGGAGGCCATCGGCAAATGAATAGTTTCGGACTTCAAGTGTCTTCTTATCGACCTCGGAGAGGCCGCCGTTTGTACTCACCCAAATTGTGTGCTCAGCGTCTTCCAATGCACCGTAGACGTAGTTGTTCGCCATTCCGTGCGACGCATCAACAACGCGCGACATTTTCGAAAATCGATTCCATCGGATCAATCCTTTCTCCGAAGAAATCCAGAATATGCTGTCATTCTCTTCATCAAAATGAATACTGCGCAAATCAACGCCTTGAAAAAATGTTTGCCTCCATTCGTAACCGGTACCATTGGGGTATAGATGAAGTACACCGTTTAAGGGTGATGTAACCCAAAGCGTTCCGTCGGCGTCCTCCTGCACGGAAGTGAACGGCCACTTGACGCGGTTTTCATCGCCAACATCTTCAAAGCGATCACCACCTTTCCGGAGAATCAATAACCCCTGGTTTGTGGCGGCGAGAATATCCCCCTTTTTTGTTTCCCGGATTTCATAAACAAAATTCTGCCAATCAAAAAATTCAAAACGCGAGGGTATTTCAAGCGGTTCAAAGGTCTTCTTGCTCTTGTTGAACTTTGAGATGCCAAAATTATGTCCGACAAAAATCCGGCCCGTCCGGTCGTGGCATATCGCACCGACAATGTTGCCCTGAAGGTTTCCGGATTTTGCAGAATAGTTTTGAAGCGCACCGGTTCGCATATTCAGCACATTCACTCCGTTGCTGTGGGTCCCGAACCATAAATAATCTTCATCTTCCTCGTAAAAACACTTGGTGAAATAATCTGATAAAACCGGATAGTCGCCCTCGTTGAGAGGAAATAAATTAAACTTGGGAGGCTTCAAGTCGAGGCGCGCCACACCTGCACCATCGGTACCGACCCATAAGTTGTTTGATCGGTCAATATATAAAGTCGTGATCAAATTCATGGGCAGCGACTTCACCTTCGAATTGTCATGCTGAAACAGGATGACCTTCCCGTCGGGTTGCACCAGATAAAGTCCATTACTCAATGAGCCAACCCACACGCGCCCATAAGCATCTTCAATTATGGAACGCAGACTTTGATACGAAGCACGTCCGTAAGGCGCGAGTTTTTGCGTGGCGCTGTCATAGCGATACAAGGCATAAGGACTGAGAAAATAATTGCAGCGTTTTCCCCGGGCGATAAGCAACGTTTCATACGTATCGAGCTTTTGCTGAAATTCTCTGCGCTTGAGGTCGAATCCGAGAATACCCTTCTTATTTAATATTGGGAACCAAAGCGCGCCGTTCAGTTCCGTAGATGTCCAGGGAACAAATCCTTCAACAATTGAAAATGGAAAACGATAGGTAATAATTTTGCCCGTTTCCGTATCGAAGCATACCAGGTCGTGAAGCGTGACAATCCACAGGCGATCATCGGCATCGATGTGCGCGATGGCATAGATGCCGTTCTTTAATTGCCCTTCAAGCCTGTGCGCGAGCTTGATTTCCTCGTATAGTGGATCATAAAAATAAATGCCGGTCTCGTTCGAGAACCATATCCTTCCTTTACTATCCTCTTTCAGATCGCCGCGCACGAAATTGGAGTTTGCCGGAACCTTGGAGTTGCCCGCCTTCACACGAAATACCCTGACCGAAACGCCGTCGAAGCGATTGAGTCCATCGGCAGTTCCAAACCACATAAAACCTTTGCGGTCCTGAAGGATAGAATAGATTGAGCTTTGAGAAAGGCCCTCATTGACGCCGAGTGACTCGAATCGCGGAATGACACTCTGCGCGCGCAGCACCGAGTGCTTGCCCACAACGTGCAGGATTAAAATACCGAATAACAAGGCTCCCCAGAGTCTCTTCACAGCTGTCGATCAAGGTTTACGAAGAGAGGGATTTGAAATTAAGTCAAAAAAATACATTCGGGCAACCCAACATTCACCGACCGGCATCCGCCATTCACCGACCCCGCTCCTGAACCTGCCTAAGGACCATAGCCGGACTCTGGTGATGCCCGTACATTAGTCTAAAATTCAGATTATGGAAAACTACAATAAAAACGACATGAACAAGCCCGCAGGTACAGACGCAAGCGCTTCTTCCAACGTTTCGGGCAGAATCTTCAGTGGCCTGATCGTGGTAGCCATCGGCGTTGTACTCCTGGCAAACAGGCTTGATGCAAATCTTCCATCATGGTTACTTTCCTGGGAGATGCTCCTGATTGCCATTGGTGTGTTTGTTGGCGTCCGCCATCAGTTCCGCGGTCCGGGTTGGCTTATTATGATTGCGATCGGAACAGTCTTTTTGGTCGATGATATCCTTGACGACGTTGCCATCAAGAACTTTCTCTGGCCAATTGTCATCATCGCCGTGGGATTAATTATTATGTTGAAGCCGTCACGCAAAGGCGGTTCCCGCTGGGAATCATCCGGGCCTGAACAAACATCCAGCGAAAGAGAACTTGACTCTGTCACCATCTTCGGCGGTTTGAAGAAGAACATCATCTCAAAAGATTTCAAAGGCGGAGAAATCACCACCATTATGGGCGGCACCGAACTGAACCTGACCCAGGCGGATTTTCAAGGACGCGTCGTTCTGGAAATGACTCAAATCTTCGGTGGAACAAAACTGATCATTCCTCCTCACTGGAAAGTTGAAAGTGGCGAACTCGTGAATATTTTCGGAGGACTTGACGACAAGCGTCCAATGCAGATCGACGGTAAGTACGACGACAATAAAATATTGGTCATCAAGGGAACCTGCTTATTCGGTGGTCTTGACCTAAGAAGCTTTTAATCCAAAAACTCCGGTGCAATGAACTGGTATCTTGTCAAAATCGTCTTCCGGATTTGCCCGATAAGAGATGCTGTGCGACCTCAGTTCGATGAGCAACTGAGGATCGTATCCGCAGATTCAAAAGAGGAGGCGCTGCTCAAAGCACGCATCATTGCGATAGGCGAAGAGGATTTCTGCCTTCGACAAGAGAATAACCAGGTGACCTGGGAGTTCATCAACATTCCTGAGATCACCGAAGTCAGCACACCCGGGGATGGGCAGCAACTCACCTCACGGACAATTGAAACAGAAGCACCCGAAGACTTTATCCGGGAAGTTCATGAACGAGCGCTGTTTCTGAGAAACGAATGTTATTATTGAAAAAAACATGAGCGAGTTGAATCATAAGCGCAGTCAGTTATCTCTTTACGCAACGGTAGGGCTGGTGGCCATCGTGTTTCACGCCTCCATCCTGTCGATCAGCACGGGATTGTCTCTGGAAGTTATTGCCTTTGATGCGGCGACTTTCAATCTGATGCTCGCTTTTGGCGCCAGCCAGCTCTTCAATATTCTAAGGTTCTACCAACCGAGGCCGTGGCTACGCATCGCCTACAGCTTTGTGATGGCCATTGCATGCGTCTTCATCATGCGCATGCTGGTGAAGTGGCTTTTCAAAGAAGAGCTTTCATACACCGAGTTGTATAATAACACCATTCCACTGCGCATCGTCGTCTCTGGAATGTTGCTTACCATCGTGAGTCTCTTCTCGTGGCTCGACTCCATGACCCGCGAGCGACAGGAGCAGGAAATCCGCAAACAACAAACAGAGAAACTGGCGCGGGAAGCAGAACTCGCTAACCTGAGACAACAACTGCAGCCACACTTCCTGTTCAACAGCCTGAACAGCATCAGTGCGCTGGTCGTCACAAAGCCGGAGCAGGCGCGGAAAATGATTCAGCAACTGTCCGACTTTCTGCGAGGCACACTGAAGAAAGACGACTCTCAGCAGGTGACGCTTCAGGAAGAAATTCAACACCTGAACCTTTACCTTGAAATTGAGAAAGTGCGGTTTGGCCATCGGCTGCAAACGGAGATTGACATGGAAGAAGGATGCGAAGACGCGAAGTTGCCGCCACTGTTATTGCAGCCAGTCATAGAAAATGCAATCAAGTTCGGGTTATATGACACCACCGGACCGATTACCATTTCGATGCGTGCGTATTGGGACGATGTATATCTTGTCCTTGAAATTGTAAATCCGTTTGATCCTGCCACTGCAACGAATTCAGCGGGCACTGGCTTTGGTCTGACATCCGTGCAACGCCGTCTTCATCTTGTTTTTGCAAGACAGGACTTAATTCAAACAGAAAAAATCGATCACTTATTTAAGACCACTATCCGAATACCACAATGAAAGTTATTCTCATAGACGACGAGCCATTGGCCAGAAGTATTGTTGCTGAATACCTGATGAAATTTCCGCAGGCAGAAATTGTTGCGGAATGCGGAGATGGTTTTGAAGGCGTCAAAGCGATTATGCAACACAAACCTGATTTGATCTTTCTCGATGTGCAAATGCCGAAGATTAATGGATTTGAAATGTTGGAATTAGTTGAGTCACCTCCGGACGTCATTTTCACTACAGCATTCGACGAATATGCGATGAAAGCTTTTGAAGCACATGCGATTGACTATCTGCTGAAACCATTCAGCGCAGAACGATTTGCAAAAGCGATGGACAAAGTACTGAGTCGTGAGAAGAAAGAATCCATGGAAGCCCTGAGTCTGGAAGTCAAACAACCCGAAGAACGAAACCGCATCGTCATTCGCGAAGGCTCCAATATCCGAATCATTCCTGTTCATGAGGTGCACTATATGGAAGCCTATGACGATTACGTAAAAATCTTCACAGCCAAGGAAATGTTGCTCAAGAAAAAGACGATGAGCTTTTATGAGCAGGCGCTCGATGCTGCGCAGTTCGTGCGCGTGCACCGCTCCTACATCATCCAGCTTTCACAACTCACGAAAGTGGAACCGCTTGAAAAGGACACGCATCTTGCAGTATTAAAAAGTGGCGCAAAAATACCTTTGAGCAAATCCGGCTACACGAAACTAAAAACCATACTGGGAATTTGATCAGGCCGTTGGTCGCTTGAGACTGGCGCGTGCGAGTATGGCACTTAATAGCGTCAATGCCGCGGCTGCAACCAAGGGCGCTCCGGGGAAATAGTAATGAACGCCTGGCATGGAGAAGTAGTGAAACAACTGCGTCATGATGACCGGACCAATAATGGAAGTCAGGCTGATGAGACTGGTCAGCGATCCCTGCAGCTCTCCTTGTTCATTGGCAGGAACCTGGGAAGACATAATTCCCTGCAGCGAAGGACCAGCAATACCACCGAGACAATAAGGAATCAGAAACGCAAACATCATCCAGCCTTGCGTTGCGAATCCTAGCAATAAAAATCCAAGCGCATACAACGCGAGGCCTACATAAACACTCCGCTCCTGACCGAGTTTCGGCACCACAAACCGAATCAGTACACCTTGAACCAGCGCGACAAGCAATCCCACGAATGACAACGAGTAGCCAATCATCTCCGGAGTCCAGTTGAATTTTTCTTTTGTATAGTAAGCCCACGTACTCTGGATGGCATGCGCAGCAACATAGATCAATACAATGGATGCCACGAGGCCAAGAATAACCGGAAAGCGTGAGAAGAACTTTAACGTACCGATCGGATTGGCGCGCTTCCACTCAAACTTGCGCCGGTTTTCGGGCTTCAGGGATTCGGGCAAAATGAAATATCCATATAACCAGTTGATGAAGGTAAGGCCTGCTGCCGCAATGAAGGGCGCGCGAAGTCCCCACTGCGCCACGAAGCCACCGATGAAAGGACCCAATATGAATCCTAAACCAAAGGCCGCCCCGATCATTCCGAAATTCTGTGCGCGCTTTTCGGGCGTGCTCACATCGGCGATATATGCAGATGCGGTCGTGAAGCTGGCACCCATGATACCTGCAACGATTCGGCCGACAAAGAACCATTCCACCGATTGGGCAAAAACAACGAGCAGGTAATCCAGTGCAAATCCAAACAGTGACGCAAGCAACACTGGCCTCCGGCCGTATTGATCACTGAGATTTCCCAGGACCGGAGAAAACAGGAATTGCATGATGGCAAATGAAGCGATGAGCCATCCGCCAAGTGCGGATGCTTCTGCCGTGGTGATGTGTTCCATCTCGCTGATCAGGTCGGGCACCACCGGGATGATGATACCAAAACCAATGACGTCAATCAGCAGCGTGATGAAAATGAAACCAAGAGCAGCCTCTCTTTTTCGCATAGGGATCGCAGATAGAAAAGCAAATAAAGCTAAATTTCCCTGCACAATCAGAAGCAAGTTCAAATTTCCGAACCATGTCTCACGAAAACCTTTTCACTTCATTTGCGCGACACATTACCCTCACTCCCGCGGAACAACAAAAGATAGCGCAGGCCTTTCGGCTGAAGAAGCTGAAGAAAAAACAACTGGTGTTATCCGAAGGCGATGTTTGCCGTTTTGAAATATTTGTGAGCAAGGGGATGCTGCGCGCCTACACCGTTGACAGTAAAGGCGACGAACATGTGGCGATGTTTGCCATGGAAGGCTGGTGGACATCAGACCTGTATAGTTTTCTGACGGAAACACCAGCAACACAGAATATTGAAGCCCTTGAAGACGCCGAGCTTTTCCTGATTGAAAAAACTGAGTTGGAAAAGCTGTATGAAGAGGTACCAAAACTCGAGCGATTTTTCCGGATACTTCTGCAAAACGCGTTCGTTGCCAATCAACAGCGCATCATGGCCACCATCAGTCAGACGGCGGAAGAGCGATACTTGAATTTCATCAATAAATACCCCACCATCGAGCAGCGCGCCCCGCAGCATCAGATTGCTTCTTATCTCGGCCTCACCGCTGAAACAATCTCCCGGATACGACGACAGCGGATGGATCAAAACAAAAAGTAGTTGATTTGGATCAAGATCCTTTCTTGCGCCACATCAAGGTGACCCATACCCTGTCCGTTGCAACTTTGCTGAAACAAAAAACAAAACTATGAATTCAATTCAGCAAAAACTGGAAGACCTGAACAGTCTTGTCATGTCCGGCAAATTAATGGACGCCTTCGAAAAGTATTATCACGACGACGTCGCCATGCAGGAGAACAACAGTACGCCTACCGTTGGCAAAGACAGCAATCGGCTCCGCGAATTAGACTTTCTTGCCAATGTCACGGAATTCCGAAGTGCAGAGGTAAAAGGCGTAGCGATTGGAGATAATGTAAGCACAGTCATCTGGCATTATGACTACACCCACAAAGAATGGGGCGTTCGCAATTACACGCAGGTATCCGTCCAGGAGTGGAAAGACGGGAAAATTGTCAAAGAACTTTTTGTGTACAGCAACTAAGCATACCGATGAACACAGAAAATAGAATCAACCTGATTTTGTTATCCGGCCGGATAACACTTGCTGTTGTTGTATTTGCACACGGTGCACAAAAGCTGTTCGGATGGTTCGGTGGCTATGGATTCGAAGGGACGATGGGCTATTTGACACAAACCGCAGGTCTCCCCTATCTCATTGCCCTCGCTGTTATTCTGATTGAATCGATTGGCATGATAGCCCTTGCACTTGGTCTTTTCAGCAGGATCGTCGCTGCGCTGCTTATCGCAGTAATGATTGGCGCCATCTTCGTTGCGCATCTGCCCAATGGTTTTTTTATGAATTGGTCCGGTGGACAAGCGGGTGAAGGTTACGAATACCACCTCCTTGTTATTGCACTGTCATTCACGCACATCATCCTCGGAAGCGGTGCATGGTCACTCGATGCGCTACTTCAGAACAAACGACGAGTCAGCGCCATCGCCTAAATAATAAAGCCCGTCAGTAAGCGGGCTTTTTTTCATTTATCCATGTACCGCGAGAATCTGCTAACGCAAATAGGGCAATCTTCTGGAAGCGTTTCGCATCGTGCGATCTATCACCTCCTGCGAACTTCTCCCGAGGCCGCTTGATGAAGAACGATCGTACTTCCACATCAGGTCGCCGGTTTTTGCGTCATTAATCGAAATCGCACATCTACCCGAATTGGTGGACAAAAACCAGAAACCTGTAATTGCGCCGACAGCCAGGGCGGCCTCGTCCGAAGTCGGTCTTTCCGTGAAGAAGGTTCCGGAAACAACGGCATCAACCCCGAGAATTTCTGCGAGTTCCTTGGACGTGAACTGATCAATATTCTCGCTTGTAATTTCTTTCCTGCTCAACATGATGTTCACTTCCTTCAGGTCTTTGATCCGGATATCCAGATTCTTTTTGAAACCACGACTGAGAAGGTAGCTATGCAATGCGTTCTGCACTGAAAACGACTCCGCTTTTTCCATGGCTGTAAGTTGTTCTTTCGAAATCTTTTCCATTTGCTTCTGACGAAGCTTGATTTGGACCTTAAATGGAACCACAGCGATTAACCGATGTGATTTTGCAGTCTCTTTAAAAGCCTTGTTGACATAGAGCTTAGTCTGCGCGCAGACCATCTGGATGCTGCAGACCAGCACCACGAGAAAAATAAATTTTGTTTTCATAGGGGTTTTTGTCGCAAGATAAATGGCGCGATCAATTAACCCATATGCTGCTCGTCATGAACTGCGTCCAGGCAAATAATGTTCCACTGAGCAAATGGACGAATCGTTTCAGATGACTTTTTCAAACTGAACACCATTACCCAGTGCCTGAAGCAGTTCGAGCCTTCGAACAAACTCATGCTCATTTCGAAGCAGAACATCCACTTTTGTTTGACACGATTCAAAAAAATTTTGCTCACCCATCTTCACGTCGAGAGACTTCATCAACTTCATCACCTCGGGCATCGAGTCATAAGGAAAATTGATGATGTACTCGCTGGTAACTTCCCTGGCCGCGATGGCACAGTTATCCAACGCCAAGGAAGCAGCCAAACGGTAGGCAGTGATCAATCCGCCCACACCCAGCTTGACACCGCCGAAGTACCGAACCACCACAACGAGCACATTGGTAAGATCCCGCGACCGTATCTGACCTAAGATTGGATCACCAGCTGAGTGCGCAGGTTCACCGTCATCGTTCGCCCGATACCTTTTCTTGTCAGCGCCCAACGTCCACGCATAGCAATGGTGGCGCGCGTCGTGGTACTGCTTTCGCAAAAGCCCGAGCTGAATCTCAACGTCTTCAATGGCGTCCACAGGAAAAGCGAACGCCAGGAAGCGGCTTCCTTTTTCTTTGTAAACGCCCTGTCCGGGAGAAATTATGGTTCGGTACGAGAAATTATCCATGAAGTCTGTCAGGGTCAAAATAACTAAAACGAGTGTATTTGGGCACAAACTGAAACCCGGCCGTTGAATTATTCGTCAAAGATTTCCAGACGCTTCATGCAACCTTCGTCAAAACCAATAGTCTTTCACCTGAATTTGCAATCAAATACTATGAAAAAACATATTCTAATCATCCTCCTCATGGCGTCGTTCGCCTTCAACGCTGCGGCACAGAAGCGCGAAGCGCGGAATGTCGGAAGCTTCACAAAAGTTTCATTCCGGTTTCCAGGTAAACTTTATCTGAAACAGGGCAGCAAGAACAGCGTCGAACTGGAAGGCAGCGCCGACATCCTGAAGGAAGTCCAAACCCGCGTCGATGGGAATAAGCTCATCATCGGGAAAGAAGGAAACTGGTGGGGCAATTGGGGAGACACCGAGAAAATCACAGCCTACGTGACACTCACCAGCTTTGAAGGCGCGAGTGTGGGCGGTTCCGGCGACATCATCGGCGAATCGGTATTTACAGGAAGTAACATCGACCTCAGCGTAAGCGGCTCCGGCAGTCTGATGCTCGAGGTGAATGCCTCCGGGGAAATTGAAGCAGACGTTTCTGGCTCAGGAAGTATCGTATTGAAAGGAAAGTGCCAGGAACTGGACAGCGACGTAAGCGGTTCCGGTCGTGTTGAAGCAAATCTTGCAGTTGGTTCAAAAGCAAGTTTCGAAGTTTCAGGCTCTGGGAAAATCAGTGCTTCAGGCAGTGCAGAAGAAGTGAAGGCAGACATCAGTGGTTCAGGCAAAGTACTTGCCGCCGATCTGAAAACCAAAAAATGCAAAGTTCAGATTTCCGGATCAGGCGATGTCGAAATTGACGTAGCACAGGAACTTGATGCGAACATCTCTGGCAGCGGAACCGTGCGATACAGAGGCAACCCCAACCATGTGAATGGGAATGCATCGGGAAGCGGACGGGTAAGCAAGATGTAGTCGTTATTCTTTCGAGATTAAATTAAAAAAACTCCCGGCGACGGGAGTTTTTTTATTAGGTACACTTACCAAACGAGCCCCAGGAGGCGAACAGTCCAATCGTTGAAACCTCAGGTATTCGTTGAGAAATCCAAAAGTCCTATTTCGCTGAGTTGTCTTCGCGCCAATAGTAGTCCAGCGATTTCAGAAGCGCTCGTACCGACTTCTCATAAGCTTTCCTCACGGCCGAGGTGGTGGAGCCACCGGTCAGGATCGTTGCCGGGCTGTCCTGCTCGGTCAGCGGGTCGATGCTCGTTTTTGTCGCGCACCACCACACCGGCCTCTTGTATTTGAAATCATACAAGACCATCGACACTACGGCGGCATTGTTCCGGGGCAGGGTCACTGCATCACCCATTTGCGACTCCTGCACGCCTTCGACTCGCCACGACAAATAATACCGAATACCCGTTGTTTTGTAGATCGAATCGTAGTGGATCAACGTGTCCGTTCGCAAAGGCAAATACAATCCTGCCTGACGCAATTCGTGCACGACGTCCCAATAATTTTTTGTTTTCAACGATGGAAGTTTTTCCCGCGTGATCTGCTGCGACCAGTCCTGAAGTTGCTGAGCGCCCCAGAGTCGTTGATCAGCAAATTCAAAAACAATGACGTCGTTGTTGTGATGGCCGACAACTTTAGGAAAGGAACTCACCCGGTGATGGGTGACACATCCGGAAAGCAACGAAAGGCTCAGGAATGCAAACAGAATTCGGGTCATAAACAGGTAAGGTCTTTCTTTTATGAGGCAAATTAAAGACCAAATGATTGGGTATTATGATTTTAATCAAGCGATGTGAGCTTCAGTGAGCCGGAATCCCGACGGAGGAAGAGTGAACGACAAGATCGAACTGCGCCAGACATACCTTCGCCACCACCGTAACCTTGACGAATGGTGTTCTGATTGAAATGGTGAGCACGGTGCTAGGTCATAAGAGCCTGAAGACGACACGGCATAATGCGAAGATTACGGATAAGAAGGTGAGCGAGGACATGAGGGCGCTGGCTCTGGCTCATCGTCAGAGAAATGAAGAAAATGGTCACCTCGATAAACACAGTTTTTTTTTAAAGTTGCTTTTTGGATACCCTTTGTCTATATCTGATCCTTTATTGCTTTCATGCTCTTTAATCTATTCGTCAGGAAAGGAAGAGTTATCAAGGCTGTTGAACTCAGCAAGAGACCGTCAATTAAAGAGCATGCTTTGGAGTCAGTTTTAATGTTGTTTCCTCCGGTCGGGTCTTAATACGATCCAGCCAAAATCAACTTGTTGCAAAACTTTTACAATCCCTGCCGGGGCTCAAGCACGCCCGCTAACGATCAGCCCACCCCTACGCCTCCCGCTCCTTTACCGGATGTCGCATCAGTCCTGTGACGATTAGGAACTGCGCAGCGCAATACGTGAGCATGATCCAAAAACCACCCATGTCCAGTGGCGAAAGAAATTTGTTGACAGCCAGAAGCGAATCCGAAATCATAAACAATACCGCTCCTCCAAACGTGAGCGCGAAACTCGCCTGGGTGGTCCGACCAAACCGGAACAACGCGTTTAACGCCATCACCACAATCACGAGCGCATAAATCATGACCGGGATCTTGAGATCGTTCAGCACAGGATACAATATCACCACCAATCCGGTGCCACTCAAAACAATCGGGAAAGCAAACCGCACTCTTTGCACACCAATTAATCCGGTCTCTGATTCTAAATCAATCAATTGACGGAACGCAAAAATGTAAAACACGTGCGCGGTCAAAAATGAAATCAATCCAGGAATAAAATAGTCGTCCCACATCAGCAGCACATCACCAGCGAGCGACAGCAAAAGCGCAATGACAATCATTCTGTTCATTGGCTTCGCGGCAAAAACATAATAGGCAAGCAGCAAAATCATCAACAGCGGTTTGCTGACAAAGCGGCATTCGTCGAAGCCCAACAAAATACATGACAGATCGGAAACGACGGCGAGCACGAATAAAACCAGAAGCAATTTCTTCATAGAACGAAGTTAAAGAAAATATCAGGAGACGGGAGTTTGAATGCGTCGCTTGTTTCTGTTGACCAGAAATACAAACGCCATCAACGCCAATGCACTGCAGGTAACAAACGCAGGAAGGAAGTTGGTCACCTCATTACTGTAGACGAGTCCGGATATAAAAGCACCCATGCCGATTCCAAATTCCATCGCGATGTACACAGAAGCAATGCCACGACCCTTGTTGTTCGGATTACTCAAGTCGGTAGCCCACGCCAGCAGGGTTGGCGAAGTAGAACCCTGCGCCAGTCCATACAACGTCACGCCGATGATCAAATGAAGCTTGGTCTCTGCAAGCGCCATCACCAGCATACTCAAGGCAATCAACGCAGAGGATACACGCAAAACCGGAACACGGCCATAAGCATCCGATGCCTTGCCCGCCAACAACCTCACGACCAGCGACGCGACCGTGAGATAGGTAAATAACAGACCCTTGTTCTCAATACCATAATGTTCGCCATAATCCGGAATTAACGTCACTGTAGCACCGTAAGCATAGGCACAAAGCACCATAACCAGACAGGGAATGATCACGCGAAAGTCGAACAAGTCAGCAGTATCTACTTTCAACAAAGAAGGATGGAAACGCTTTCGCTCCTTCAGTGTTTCTTTCGTTCCAAGAATGATGGCCACAGAGACAAACGCGCAGATGGCAGAGCTATAAAACAAAACTTGATGACTATAAGCGGAAGCAATCCAGCCGCCAATCGAAAAACCCCCAGCCATGCCGACCGACCCTGCTGTACCCAGAATACCCATGGCCTCGCCGCGTCGCTCTGCAGGAATTATATCCGACAACAATGCTGTTTGCCCGGTTGGTGTAAAGCCCGTTGAAAATCCGTGAAGCAATCGCAGCAGCAGAAAAGCAAAAACCGTCGAGGTGAGTGGATAAATTAAACTGCACACGAGACAAACTGCCGAACCAGCAACCATGACGGGAACGCGGCCAATCGTATCGGAAAGTTTACCACTGAACGGACGTGAAATCATCGCCGTCACGGTAAACAATGCAATGATCAACCCTTTATATTCTCCGCCACCGAGCGCACTTAAAAAAGAAGGCAGCTCGGGTATAATCATGTTGAAGCTCGCGAAGAAAAGGAATGAGCTTACACACAATAACCAGAACTGCCTTGAATAAACTTTTCTCACTTAAGATTGCTGCGGTTGCTCCTGCGCGCCCAGCAAAAACGCTTTAATATAATCGTCGAGGTCACCGTCGAGTACGTTTTGCGCATCCGTGCGCTCAACGCCCGTGCGGGCATCTTTCACCAGTTTGTAAGGATGCAATACATAGTTTCGAATCTGCGAACCAAAATCAATCTTCATTTTTCCAGCTTCAATCTTGTCGCGCTCGCTGTTGCGTTTTTCTATCTCGAGTTGATACAACCTCGATTTCAACATCTGCATGGCGCGCTCGCGGTTGGCATGCTGCGACCGTTCCACCTGACAGACAATCACAATACCTGTCGGCTTGTGCGTCAGTTGAACTTTTGTTTCCACCTTGTTCACGTTCTGTCCGCCCGCGCCGCCTGAACGGGAAGTTTGAATCTCGACATCAGAAGGGTTCACCTCAATTTCAATTGAGTCGTCAACTTTGGGATAGACAAACACCGAGGCAAAGGACGTATGTCGGCGTCCGTTGCTGTCGTAAGGAGAAATGCGCACCAGTCGGTGTACACCAATTTCAGATTTCAATTTTCCGTACGCGAATGCGCCATCAATTTCAAGCGTAGCAGATTTAATACCCGCCACATCGCCCGCCTGATAATCCACCTGCGTCACGCGATAGCCATTCTTCTCGCCCCACATGATGTACATGCGGTTGAGCATATCCGCCCAATCCTGGCTTTCCGTACCACCGGCACCGGGATTAATTTCCACCATGGCACTGAGCTGATCTTCTTCTTTGCTCAGCATCTTCTTGAACTCGAGTTCCTCCACGGCTTTCGCCGTTTTGTCGTACTCGCGATCAAGTTCATCATCGCCTACGTCGCCGGCTTCGTGAAATTCGTTGAGGACTTCAAGATCCTCGACAAATTTGGTCACGTTTTCAAACGCGTCGGTCCAGACTTTCTTCGCACGTAAATTTTTCAGGATAACTTCGGCCTGCTTGGGATTATTCCAGAAATCGGCCTGCTGGGTGATGAGTTCCTCATCTTTTACTTCTACAATCTTGCGATCGTAGTCAAAGATACCTCCTCAAGGCGCTCACACGAGCCTTCAAGTCTTTCAACTGTTCAGTAGTCATTGTTATTGAATTAAGGGTGCAAATATATCCAAATATCCCGCAGCCCGAAACGTCAGTCAATCAGGAAGGGAGATTGTCGCTTGCGCGGGTCCGGACGATAAAAAACCGAGCCTTTATCCACCATCATCAATTTGTACGGATAGCGCAACCGTTGTGATTTCTTGTGTATCAGCATCATCGGCAATCCGGCGGCGAGCGCACCCACGCTCACGCGGGTCACGGAATTATCCGTACTGAACTCGTTGCCCTGAACCACCACCTGGTTCACCTGGTCGATAAAAAAATACCCGACGCCACCGGCGACCAGCAACGTGCCCACGGTATTATGAAACCCCGACTGCCGGAAGTACAACCGATCGATGGACGCAAACGCAACGGTGTCCCTATGCGTCACCACCGCCGTATCGGATAAGTTGTTCACATAAGTACGCTTGATGGTCTTGCTACCCTTGAGCCGGTAAACAATGTCGTCGCCGGGATACAGACGCAGCACCACGCGCTCGCCCTTGAAGAGCAACAATTGCTTCTGCGCATGCGACGCGAACGACAAAAAGCAGACGACCAAACCAAGAAACAAACGCATGAACAAAGATAAACAAATCGCGCAGCCGTAGTGAGGCGATGATTTGGGCGTGCCCCTCCGCAGTCGCCGGCAACGGGACGTTTTTCGGTTTCTACCACGCCTACCGTGTCGAAAATTATGTCACCCCTTCGGGGTTCGATCCGCGCTCATGAACACCGTGCGATAATGATTCCACCCCTTCGGGGTTAAATACCGATCATCATTTTCTTGTTGGTTCTGTTATCGGGTAATGAATGTGGTACACGACGAGCAGTTTGTAACATTGCTAAATCGGGCTTTATACAAGAAATCGATGCAACCCCGAAGGGGTGGCATTATTATAGAAACAACCTATTGTGCGAACGAAACCCCGAAGGGGTGGCATAAACCTGGCGCCCAACCAGAAGTCACATCACGATGCTGTCAGGCGCGGGCCTGCATCCTTCACGCACGCATCCAACGGTTTGGCTACGCGCCCTGACAGGGCGCCGCATCCCAGCGATGGGTAGAGCCGCAGGCGTAACCCATCGATTACGCGACCCATCGATTTGCGTAACCGTCGATTACGAAACCCATCGATTACGAAACCCATCGATTACGAAACGCATCGATCACGAAACCCGATCCATGGCAACACACATCGATAAAAAACCCAATGGTTGATTAACGCATCGTTCCAAACGCGTGGGTTGAAAAAACAATCGGATGAATTTTCACGCACCGTGTAAACGATGAGCACACGAGCTCCGTCAATCTGGTGAGGAAAGTTGAAACCGCGCGCAAGGGACCCTTCGACTTCGCTCAGGGCAACGCACTTTCGGCTTAGTTCCACCACGCGCCCTGACGGGGCGCCGTATGCCAGCGATGGGTAGAGCCGCAGGCGTAACCCATCGATTACGAGACCCATAGATTACGAAACGCATCAATTACAAAACCCATCGATTACGAAACGCATCGATCACGAAACGCATCGATCACCAAACCCAATCCATGGCAAAACCCATCGATAAAAAAACCAATGGTTGATTAACGCATCGTTCGAAACCCGTGGGTTGAAAAAACAATCGGATGAATTTTTACGCACCGTGTGAACAATGAGGACGCGAGCCTCGTCAATCTGGTGAGGAAGGTTGAGACCGCGCGCAAGGGACCCTTCGACTCCGCTCAGGGCGGCGCACTTTCGACTTCGCTCCGGGCGACGCACCTTCGACTTCGCTCAGGGCAACGCACCTCGCGACTTAATTCCACCATGCGCCCTGACAGGGCGCTATATGCCAGCGATGGGTAGAGCCGCAGGCGTAACCCATCGATTTGCGTAACCCATCGATTACGAGACCCATCCCTCCCAACGGAGCGACAACGGCGGATGCGCCAAAAAATTACCCTGCGAAACTACAACGCCCAATTCCATTCAAAGACATCCTCGGCTTTGCCACGCTTCATGGCTTCGAGCTCTTTGAATACTTTGTTCGCGAACGCGCGTTGTTCAACGGGTGGCAATTGATACTTCTTGTCGCCGTGACCAATTAATTCAATATGTGCGATCGTTGCTGCTGTTCCGGCGCCAAATGCTTCCTGAACGCGGCCTTCTTCGAGCGCCTTCACCAATTCAACAACGGACAACTTGCGCTCCTCCACTTTCATTCCCCAATGACGCGCAAGCTGCAGCACGCTGTTGCGTGTAATGCCTGCGAGAATAGAATCGGATAGCGCGGGTGTCACCAATACATTGTCGATCACAAACATCACGTTCATGGTGCCGGATTCTTCGATGTATTCGTGGTTGCGGCCATCGGTCCAGATGAGCTGATGGTATCCTTGTTCCTGTGCGAGTTTTGCCGGGTAGATGGCGCCGCCATAGTTGCCGCCTGCTTTTGCATAGCCCGTTCCGCCGGCGACGGCGCGGGTGAAATGTGTCTCAATTTTCACACGCACGGGCGTGCTGTAGTATGCACCTGCGGGCGAAAGAATGATCATGAATGTAAAATTCTCTGACGGACGAATACCGATGTATTCATCTGCGGAGAAAAGAAAAGGTCTGATGTATAAGCTTCCGCCTTCGGCAGTCGGGATCCAGGCTTTGTCCATGGTGAGCAGTGCCTGAAGTCCATCCATAAAAATTTCTTCAGGAACGGAAGGCATGCACATGCGCTGTGCGGAGATATTCAGGCGCTTCAGGTTATCGTGTGGACGGAACACATACGTTTTTCCATTAGGACCTGCATACGCTTTCATTCCCTCAAAAATGGACTGACCATAATGTATCGCAGGAGAAGCGGGACTCATTTCCAGGTATCCATACGGCATAATTCGCGCATTCTGCCACTCGCCTTCGCGGTAGTCGGCAATGAACATGTGGTCTGTATAGACCTTTCCGAACGGAAGATTTTTCAAATCAACTTCCGGAAGTCTTGATTTAACCACCGGATGAACTTCAATCTTGAGCGTCTCTACCATGTCTTTATGATTTGCGGGAAAGTTATAATTATTAACGGAGGAGCCCTAACGAATGTTCGGAAATTCTATTTTCGGGGCTTCCAGGGTGTTTCCGGCGCTTTGAGTTCCTGAGCGACGAGTCTGGAAAGCATAAAAAGGTAGTCTGAAAGCCGGTTAAGGTATTTGATGACGAGCAGGTCGACGGTGGCATCGTGTTCACGGAGTGCAATCGTCAGGCGTTCTGCACGGCGGCAGACTGTGCGCGCCAGGTGGCATGTGGAAACAGATACATGTCCCCCCGGCAGGACGAAGGTTCTTATCGGGGGCAGTTGGGAATCAATCCCGTCAATCTCTTTTTCAAGAAAGGAAATATCGTCTTCGTGAAGTTGGGGGATAACCACTTTGGTGTTGCCGGGCTCGGTGGCCAGCATGGAGCCGATGGTAAACAAGCGATCCTGAATTTCGACGAGCACATCGTGTCTGCTCTGGTTGACGGGCTGGTCGCGGACCATCCCCATCCAGGAATTAAGTTCATCGACGGTGCCGTAGGTCTCAATGCGTAAATCTGCTTTGGATACCCGCGTTCCCCCGAAGAGTGATGTGGTGCCTGAGTCGCCGGTTTTGGTGTAAATCTTCATACGCCGTTGTTAACCGCAAAACTGGCCATTAAGTTTTGATTATGGAAGTTGGCTTATTCGGCCGTTGCGACGATCTGAGCGCGCGATACATTTTCATTTTTACGATCCCATTCAATCAAGCCGTCGCGCAGACGAATGATGCGATGGGAATAATGCGCGATGTCGTCTTCGTGCGTTACCATGATGATGGTATTGCCGCGATCGTGCAGTTCCTGAAACAGGTTCATGATCTCGTACGATGTCTTCGTATCCAGGTTACCTGTTGGTTCATCGGCAAGGATGATCGAGGGGTTGTTCACCAGTGCGCGCGCAATCGCGACACGCTGACGCTGACCACCGGAAAGTTCATTGGGCTTGTGGTGTGAGCGTGTGCCCAGTCCCACGTTTTCAAGGGCCTTCATCGCCATATCGGTGCGCTCGGATTTGGAATAGCCAGCGTAGATCAACGGCAGGGCTACATTCTCCAGTGCGGAGGCACGCGGAAGCAGGTTGAAGGTCTGGAATACAAAGCCGATTTCTTTATTGCGGGTTTCGGCCAGTTCGTTTTCCGTCATTTCGCTCACCAACTTGTTGTTCAGCATGTAGGTACCCGATGTTGGTGTATCGAGGCATCCGACGATGTTCATCAACGTCGACTTACCGGAACCTGACGGACCCATAAATGCCACATATTCACCCCTATTGATGGAGATAGAGATCGATTCGAGGGCGCGAACAGTTTGCGTACCCATCTGGTAGATCTTCGAAATGTTAACGGTTTCTATGATTTTCATCGTCTCTATTAGTTAAGGGTATGGCGTCGTAATTACAGGGATGAGGTGAAAATAGATTAAGTTCTAAGATATACCTGTTTTTCCGTTGCAGGTTTCATTGTCCCGCAAAATTCCAGGCAATTACTGCTTTAGGACGATTGTTTCTGTACAAATGTTACAATCTGGTCGATTACCGCCTCGTCTTTCAGAATGCGTGTGTGCCCCAGACCGCTCGTCCTCAGTAGAGAGGCGTTCGGATAAATTTTCATGAGTTCGGTCGCGTGAATCATGCCCACATCTTTATCGTCTTCGTCGTAGACCAGCAGGAGATCGATTGGCGCGGGCAAATGGCGAATGGCGTAGAGCGACGTGAATTCTTCGAATGGTTTGCCCAAAGTTTTTTTGATATAATCTTTGAAGTAGGCTCCTGTCGACCAACTGCCGCCGATGGCCCGCAGGTAAGTTTTGATAATTTCATCTGCAACGGCAGGACTGGCAATATTAACGGCCCGCTTCACCGGGAGACCGTTCATCGCCGCAAACAGAACAGCGCCTCCGCCGAATGAATGGGAGATGACAACCTCCGGCGTGCCTTTTTGTTCGAAAATCATGCGAAGAACCTGATTGAACTCCATGATGTTGGTTTGTTTTCCTTCGGAATTGCCGTGCGCCGGACCGTCGAAGGCGACCACACGATGGCCCTCCTCCACGAGTCGTTCGATGATTTTACGAAACTGCCCTGCCCTTCCGGCCCAGCCGTGGACAAACAATATCATGGGTCCTTGGCCCCATTCGTAACCCTGTATCTTTTTGCCATCGAGCGTGAGGGTGAAAGACGTCGCTTTTGCCAGTACGTGACGTTCCTTTTCGGGCAGCGGATATCGCAGGGGTGTGAAGAAAATACGGATGAAATAGCGCCGCGCCAACGGTGGGGCTATGCGTTCGAGCTTTGGAAAAAACCACTGGACAAAGCGCAGCAACAGCGGCCTTTTATCTTTCTTGTTTTCTTTTTTCAACTTACCTGAAACGTAAATGTCTTTTCCGTAAAGGTAAAGGTACTGGTGTCGAAAACCCGCTCGGAGAAACGAACATGGTTTTCGTTGTCAATGAAGATAACCGTAGAACATCTCGTTCCGTAACCCGGGCTTTTGATGAACATGGAAGACAATACACGTTCGCGTTCTAATCCCACACCAGTGTCGGGAAGCTGGTCGTCCGCAGCTTGGGCATCATCAAACATAAATTCAAACAGCGCCTCTGGAAGCACATCTTGTCCCCCGATGATTTCTTTAAAACGATTCTTTCCTTTCACCACTTTTGGCCAGGGTGAATCGAGTAAATGGTTGCTCAATCCATAAATCCCTTTTTCAAGTTTATCGACACCGTCGCGGTAATTGGAAAAATAGGCCAGCTCGTCCGGTGTTCCCGTAACAAGGTTGAAACCGTTGTAGGCTTTTGCCGATGGTTCAATTTGTTTCAGGAACGTGTCTGGCGCTTGTTCCCCCTGGAGAAAGTCTGCGACAAGTTGTCCACGTGACGGCGCATGCGGGTCAATGTTGTGTGGATCACGGTAATTGGTGATCATGCTGATTCGACCATTTCGTGTGATGCCCATCCACGTTCCTCCGGCTTCCAAATCGCGTCCACCCAGAATATGAGGTTGATCGGGCCAGAAATCAGCAGAGGCAGTTTTCCGATTATAAAATTCATCGCGGTTGGCCGCGACGATCAGTTTGTATTTCGGGTGTTGATGAAGGGCAAAGAAGATCAGACACATGAATTCTTGGTCGAGAAATGTTGCTTAGATAAGAAATTAGGGGTCAGAAAAGTTCCAGTTGCTTTGGCAGCAGCGTAAATGAACGCCGATGGTAGGGTGTGATGCCGAGGGACCTGATTCCTTCGCGGTGCTGAAGGGTCGGATAGCCGAAGTTTGTCTCCCAGGCATACCCGGCATATTGCTGCGATAATTTAACCATCAGCTCATCGCGATGTGTTTTGGCCAGAACCGATGCCGCAGCGATCGACAAGTATTTGCCATCCCCCTTGACAATGCATTCGTGCCGGATTTCCCGATAGGGCTTAAACCGGTTGCCGTCGACCAGAATGAGTTCGGGTTGAAGTTTGAGTTGATCCAAAGCAAGGTGCATGGCTTTGAAGGAGGCATTCAGAATGTTGATGCGATCGATCTCTTCATGATCCACTTCGGCAATGGCCCATGCCTCTGCATCGCGCATGATGTCGTCGCGCAGTTTTTCACGCTCCTCGCGATTCAATTGCTTGGAGTCGTTGAGTAGTTTATTCTTGTACTTTTTGGGGAAAATAACTGCCGCCGCCACAACGGGTCCTGCGAGACAGCCGCGCCCAGCTTCATCGCAGCCAGCTTCAATTAAATCTTTTGTGAATGCAGAACGGAGCATGAATGAGATCAGTACAAATGTAGCAACTATAGCAATTGGTCGTCTGCTTTTCCAAGGCGCTTCTTGAGTTCATCAATATCATTGCGATCAATACTTCGTCCCGTCGCCTGCTTATTTTTTATCAAGTCGGGCAAGCCAATCACAAAAAAAACATTTCCATCAATTTTAACAGAAAAAGCCCGCTGTTTGCATGCTTTATAGGATTCCACACCTTGCATGGCGCAGAGGAAATCCATGTGAAAATTTTCGGCGGGTATTTTAAGGTAGGTGTGAGTTGGATCAAAAACGATTTCCTGAAGTTCTTGACTGTCGACCCCGAGTTCTACCAATGCCTGGGTCAATCGCTGAAAATTCGACTGGTTGGGATTATACCAAAAATCGAGATCGATTTTATATTCCGGCTTGCGCTCTCCAATCGCAGACATTCGTTGATATCCATAAACTCCCACCGCGGTGCCGCCAACTACCATGAAATCAACTTCATGGTCGTTCAGTGTACGTACAACTTTATTCAGCTGCTCCCGTATCTCGTTGCTTATCATGATCCTTCCGAATATGCAGTACAATCCAATCTATGCCATCATCCGTTTCGACCGGCTTGGGTCCACGCAAGGCGGCCATAAAATCCATCCAATCCAGGGTTTTTATTAATGCCTGCTCGGGAGACAATGCCGGTTGAGACAGTTCCGCCTCAATCTTATTCTTGTCTTCTATCCGCTTATAATGAATCACACGCAAAGGCTTCATCGGCACATCATTTTCCCAATTCTACGCTTAAGTTAATCCAACGTTCAATCAAATACACTTCGATTTAACTTATTTTTGAGTCAATGTCTACGATGATTAAAAACTCTGACTTCGTTGAAAACCCATGGCAAACGCTATCGGAAGAAATGAAATACGACAACCCCTGGATTCGTGTCACCGAATATCAGGTCATTAATCCCGGTGGAGGAAAAGGCATCTACGGGAAGGTGCATTTTAAAAATAAAGCGATTGGCGTGGTGCCCATCGATCACGAGAACCACATCTGGCTCGTTGGCCAATATCGGTACACCCTCAGCGAATGGTCCTGGGAAATTCCCGAAGGCGGAGGCCCCGCAAGTCAGTCTCCGCTGGAGGCTGCACAACGTGAGCTATTGGAAGAAACGGGACTCGTTGCCTCCACGTGGACACAAGTCCTGCGCCTGCATACCTCCAACAGCGTTACCGATGAAGAAGGATTTATTTTTATCGCTGAAAACCTCACACAAGGGGAATCAAATCCCGAAGAAACTGAAGCCGATATGCAGCGCATTCGCATTCCACTAAAAGAAGCTGTAGACATGGTATTCCGCGGAGAGATCACGGATAGTCTGTCCATCATGGGTGTACTTGCAGCTGCAAGAATCAAAGGAATCTGACGTTGCGGTACTCATCACACATTCGCGAAAATCTGAAGCTCGCCGTTCCGGTGATGCTCAGCAATCTGGGCCATGTCTTAATGGGCGTGACGGATCACGTCATGGTCGGACACATCAACTCCACATCACTCGCAGCCGCCGGGTTTGCGACCGTTGTTTTTAATGTGCTCTTATTATTCGGCATCGGTGTCTCGTATGCCATTACACCCCTGGTGGCAGAAGCGGACGGACGAGGCGATGCCGAACAGGTATCCACCGTTGTGCGGCATGGCTTACTGATCAATCTGCTCAATTCATTTCTTCTGGTGGTCATTGTTTCGTTCGGCAAGAACCTGCTGTATGAAATGGGACAACCAGCCGAGGTGGTGGCGCTCAGCATTCCCTTTCTCGAGATTGTGACCTGGTCGCTGATACCGGTGATGATTTTTCAAACATTTAAACAGTTTGCCGAAGGTTTGTCATTGACGCGCATTGCCTTATATGTCACCATCGGAGCCAACGTGGTCAATCTGTTTTTGAACTACGTGTTGGTTTACGGCAAGTTGGGATTCCCAGAACTTGGACTCATTGGTTCTGGCTGGTCCACATTCTTGTCGCGCGTGTTCATGGCTGTCGCCATTGGTGGATATATTTTTATCAACCGCCGTTTTTCCATCTACCAAGGGTTATTCACTTTCGGCAACTACAGCAGGACCTTGATCAAAAAAATGCTTGCCCTCGGCGTTCCCAGCGGGTTCTCTTTTATTTTCGAAGTAGCTGCATTTGACTGCTCTCTGGTGATGATGGGATGGATGGGAACAAGTACACTAGCCGCCCATCAGATTGCCATCAACCTCGCCACCATTTCCTATATGATGACTGCAGGTCTTGGCGCCGCGGCCACCATTCGCATTGGTTATTTTCTTGGAAAAAAAGATGCGAAAGAAATGCGCACCGCGGCGTGGTCCTTGCTGCACATGGCGCTTGCCTTCATGACCTTGTGGGCCATCATATTTCTAGTCGGAAGAAATTGGTTGCCTGGTTTGTATGTGGAGGACGCAAACGTGATCTCCATCGCATCGACATTACTTATTGTGGCCGGCTTTTTCCAGTTGGCTGACGGCATGCAGGTGGTTTGTGCAGGCGCGTTGCGCGGACTTCAGGACGTGAAGGTACCCTCTGTGCTGATCTTCGTTTCGTATTGGGTCATTGCGCTTCCGCTCGGGTATTACCTGGCGTTTGTTGTTGAGGCCGGAGCCACCGCCATCTGGATCGGTTTGCTGATCGGACTCACGCTGACCGCAACCGCGATGTTGTTGAGGTTGCAAAGAATGCTTCGTCGTCATGTTTTCGAGCCACAGGAAGTTTCAGGATAGGCATTCGTCTCAATTTCCTATCTTCGGAAAAATTAGTGCTATGTCTTTAACCCCCAGAACTGTCAGCTATTCACAGACGACCATCACCGAGCTGATGATTCCGAGCTACGCAAATTTCGGTGGAAAAATTCACGGGGGTATTTTGCTGTCACTGATGGATAAAGTTGCCTATGCGTGCGCGAGCAAACATTCCGGCAATTATTGCGTCACGGTATCCGTTGACAAAGTTGAATTCCTTCAACCGGTCGAGGTTGGCGAACTTGTTTCCCTGCACGCGTCCGTGAATCATGTGGGTCGTTCTTCAATGGTGATCGGCATTCGCGTCGAGGCACAAAACGTGAAGTCGGGAACGATTAAACATACCAACTCTTCATACTTCACGATGGTCGCGAAAGACGACGATGAAAAACCTACGCTCGTTCCAGAACTCGTTCTTGAGAATCGCGAACACATCAAGCGATTCATTGAAGCCATGAAGATGAAGGAGATCAAGCGCGCCATGAAAGAACAAATGGACGACGCGAAATCCCATATTGAAGTGGATAAGTGCCAGACGATATTGAAGGACGAACGCTGCATCATCAATTTTGCTATTTGAAATTTCTACTATGAAAAGAATATTTTTTACACTCCTCCTTCTCACTACGCTAAACGGCTTTGCCCAACCTGTAATCTTGTCGCAGCGCGAACAAGCCCGGGTGGTCGATGAAATACTCGACGACCGGTTGAAGAATATTTTGCCGGGATTGATGAGACGGGAACAAATGGATATGTGGGTGGTGATTTCACGGGAATACAATGAAGATCCGGTGATTGAAACTTTGCTCCCCGCAACGTGGATGGCCGCGCGACGAACAACCATGCTCGTGGTCTTTGATAATGGAAAAGAACTGGAGTATCTGGCGGTCGCACGCTACGATGTAGGTAAGATGTTCAAGCGTGCCTGGGATCCGGAGCATCAACCCGATCAATGGGCACAGTTGGGAAAGATCATTGAAGAACGAAATCCAAAAAAAATCGGCGTGAACAAATCCGATCACTTTGGCCTTGCCGATGGAATTTCAGCAACGGATCTGGAGATGTTAAAAAAGGCCGTTGGAAAAAAACTTGAATCGAGAGTTGTCTCTGCTGAACGATTAGCCGTTGGCTGGCTGGAGACGCGGAGCCCGCGAGAGATGGCCATCTATCAACAGATCTGCAGAATCGCCCACGACATTATTGCTGAAGGATTTTCTGACAAAGTCATACAACCCGGAGTAACCACAACCGATGACGTGGTGTGGTGGTATCGGGAACGCATCCGGGAACTGAAACTGGACACCTGGTTTCAGCCTTCGGTGTCAATACAACGAAACGAACCCGATATCATTTTTGCAAAACGTCCGCAGCCGGTTGTCATCATGCCCGGCGATTTGTTACACGTAGATTTTGGCATTACGTATCTGCGCCTGAACACGGATACCCAGCAACATGCCTACATTCTCAAGCCAGGAGAAACAGAGGCGCCGGAGTATTTACGCCGAGCTTTTGCACGAGGCAATAAACTTCAGGACATCCTGACGAGGAATTTTGCTTTGGGAAAAACAGGCAACCAGATCCTCGCAGAGACGCGCAAGCAAGCAATCGATGCCGGACTCACGCCGTCGATTTATACCCATCCCATCGGATTTCACGGCCACGCGGCTGGCCCAACGATTGGGCTATGGGACATGCAGGGTGGCGTTCCGCATAACGGAGACTATCCGATGTATTACAACACCGCATATTCCATCGAACTCAACGCGTCTGTTTTCATCATTGAATGGAAAAAAGAAATTCGGATTCAGCTGGAAGAAGATGGATATTTCGATGAGACGGGCTTTCGGTATATTGACGGCCGGCAAATGGAATTGATCACCATACCGAAGTTGAGTAATATCAATCGCTAGATGAAATAGTGTACTTTTGCACCCATGAAAATTCTTAGGGTTCTGTACACCGGCTATGGCTTCCTGGTGTTTTGCCTGCTCTTCGTAATTTTCTTTTTCCCCTTTCTAATCCCGATTACCTTTCCTGCACAGCATCGGCTTGTCGGCATATTAAACAGATGGTGGGCAAAGTGCCTGTGTACACTCATTGCTCTTCCATGGAAAATTGAATATCGTTTTTCACGCGACCCGGCAAAGACCTACATCTTTTGCGCCAACCATTTTTCCTACTTCGACATCGCTGCCATGGCGCTCAATCCGCACAATACCATTTTCGTTGGGAAGGAATTGGGAACCATTCCGCTATTCGGTTTCATGTATCGCAAACTGCACATCATCGTGAACCGGGCAAGTTTGAAAAGCCGCTACGAAACGATGGTGCGATCACTCCGGGCAATTGATGAAGGCAAAAGTCTGGTCATCTTTCCGGAAGGAGGAATCATCACGGAGAAAGAACCGATCATTCACCGGTTCAAGGATGGTGCATTCCGAACGTCGATTGAAAAACAAATCCCAATAGTGCCCGTTACGATTCCTTACAATTGGATAATTTTACCACCCGACGAGTTTCTTGTCCGATGGCATCCGTTGAAAGTCATCTTCCATGAGCCCGTTGACCCAGCGGGTTTTACACTGGAAGATATTGATGCGTATAAAGAAAAGGTACGATCCATCATCGACAGGGAACTGAACAAACACCTGACACATGAACATCAACCGCGAACTGCTTGATAAAATTGCTCACCTGGCCCGTCTCGAGTTTGACGAGAAGGACGCGGAGAAAATGATCACCGACATGAATGCCATTGTAGGCTGGGTTGAGAAATTAAAAGAAGTCGACACGGAAGGCATTGAGCCTTTGACGACCATGTCACATGAAGTGAACGCATTCCGCGACGATGTGGTCGGCGAGCATCTGGACAGAGCCACAGCGCTGCGCTCCGCGCCCGATCATACCGACGAATTTTTTAAAGTCCCTAAAGTATTAGACTAATCAGCGTCACGTGAAGATCATCCGGTTTATTCTTTTGAAACTATACATGGTGTGGGTGTTTCTGGTATTCACCTCATTCATGCTGTTGTTTGTACCATTCATCGTGTTGCCTTTCTTCTTCAACGGAGGCAGGATCAGTTACTTCTTCCTCTGGCTCTGGAGTTATATATTCAGTCTGCTCACCTTCATCCGGTACGAGTACATCGGCAGGGAACATATTCAGAAAGGCAAAGCATACATCTACGTGAGCAACCACACCAGCTTTCTCGACCTTCCCGGAATCCGGATGATGATTCCCGGAGAATTCAGACCGCTGGCAAAAAAAGAACTAAGAAAAATTCCCGTCTTTGGATGGATAGTGGACAGTGCTACCATCGTGGTTGATCGCACTTCGCCTGAAAGCAGAAAGAAGAGCATGGAAATTCTGAAGAAATTGATTTTGAAAGGAATCTCGTTGCTCATATTTGTTGAGGGTACTCAAAACAGAACCAAGGAAACTTTACAGCCTTTTAAAGAGGGTGCATTTCGGTTGGGAATTGACGCACAAGTGCCTTTGCTGCCGATGGTCGTCATTGGCGCAGGTCCGCTTATGCCGCCCGGAACAATTAATCTGCGACCTGGAAAAATTTACATCATCGCGATGCCGGAAATACCGACCGAAGGGTTGACGCTTCAGGACATGTCGGCGCTGAAGGAAAAGACCTTTGCGCTGATGAAGAAAAGAATTGAAGAATTCAGAAGCGACACCTAGATCGGTACGTGGACGACTTTTTTCGTCTCGAAGAATGGCTCTTCAAAATAGGTGGTTAAATCAAAGAGCCGATACGGTCTTTTCAACTCACCCAACTCTTCTTCGAGATCCCCGCCTTTCAAATAAAGAATACCGTTATCCATTTCATGCTGGCTTTTTGATTTCACCTTCTGGTGGATCCAGCCGTAAAATTCCTTCATGCGGGTGACGGCCCTGCTGACGACAAAGTCATATTCACCTTTCACCTGCTCGGCCCGAATGTGATCCGTGTGGATGTTTTTGATACCTGCTCCCGCAGCAACCTTTTGTACGACCGTGATTTTTTTTCCTATGGAATCAACCAAATGAAACCTGGTCTCCGGAAAAAGAATGGCGAGCGGAACGCCCGGAAAACCTCCACCGGTACCAACGTCCAGGATATGCGCACCCGGCTTGAATGCCTGAACCTTAGCAATACCCAAACTATGCAGCACGTGGTTGATGTAGAGGTTGTCGATATCCTTTCTCGATATCACATTGATCTTGTCATTCCACTCGCGATAAAGCGCGCCCAGGGCAGCAAATTGTTTTTGTTGCTCGGAAGTCAGCTCCGGGAAATACTTGAGAATGATGCCGACGTCGTTCACTAGATGTGGTCGCGTTTGTTCTTGACCATTTCAAACATGAGTTCGCGCGCGCGGTGCAATTGCGCCTTCACCGTTCCGAGCGGAGCCTCAATTTCTTCTGCGATTTCCTCATACGAAAGTTCATGGAAATACCGCAGGCGCACGAGTTTCTGATATTTCAATGGGAGCTTGTCGACGAACACCTGCATGAGTTCAGCTTTCTGCGCGCGGATGGTCTCTTCCTGGGGATTGAGATTTTCATCCTCCACATCAATAGAAACCGATTGGCCGTCGTCGTCGGTAAATGTATTCTCGATACTAAGCGTATTGAGTTTCTTTTTCCGAATAAAGTCGATGGTATTGTTTGTCGCAATCCGAAACAACCAAGTACTGAAGGTGAAATCCTTTTTGAAGCGATGCAGGCTTCTGAATGCTTTTGCAAAACTTTCGATCGTCAGATCCTCAGCATCGTCGATGTTGCGGACCATCTTGAGAATCATGTGATAGACGGGGCGTTTGTAGCGCTGGAGAAGCCGGGCGTAGGCGTTGTCGTCGCCCTCCACCGCCTGATCGATCAGGCGGAAGTCCTCCATCGCTTTATCTGAAAAGTCCCGTTTTAAGTCTTCCATCGAATCCTTTTTGTAATTAACGCAACCACACCCGTTGAAAGATAATAAATAGGATAAATAAAATCTAAAACGGGGGCGGCCCAAACCTCAAAGGTAATATTTCCGCGTTTTACAAAAGAATAAAGGGTAACAGAAACAACAACGATTCGAAGGAACACAGTGATACCCAGGACATAATCCAATGGATTCATCACCAGGCAAGCTGCCAGCAACGCCCAGTACAAAACCCATGTGAGGTGAAACAAGGCGAGCACTGCCTTGTGTGATGAACGGTACTTTTTACCCACAGCCAAATGCCTCACTTTCTGGAAGAAAAAACTTTTCCATGATGTCTCGGGCGCAGATACCATAAAGGCCTCCGGCACGAAACGTACACAGGTATTGTCGCGTGTAGCGTGTCGGTTGACGTACAGGTCGTCATCTCCCCCCACCACGTGCAAGTGTTGGTTAAATCCCTTATTCTCAATGAAGAACGATTTTCGGTAGGCGAGATTTCGGCCGACGCCCATGTAGGGCATTTTCATCCACGCAAAAGCGATGTATTGTAACCCGGTAATGATGTTTTCGAAGCGAATGAACAGGTTAAGAAAACCGCCGAGTTTTTTGAAGGGCGAATAGCCCAGCACAAATTGATGGGTGCTGCTCATGCCGGCACTCATTTCCGCGATCCAACGAGAAGAAGCCGGACGGCAATCCGCATCCGTCAACAACAGCCACTCGTGTGAGGCTGCACGGACACCCAGGGTGATCCCATACTTCTTTCCGTTCACGTGAGCCGGAGTCTCGCGCACGTTGACCATCTTCACCCGCGACTCACGTGTTGACAGATCCAACAGATAGTCATAGGTTCCATCATTGGAGCGGTCGTTGACAACGATGACTTCAAATTGAGGATACTCCTGCGCAAGCAATGCCGGGATAAGTTCTTTGAGGTTCTCCTCTTCATCGTGGGCGCAAACCAGCACCGACACCGGTGGTTGGTCGCCAGACTGGGCAGGACGCTTTCGCAGGAACGCGGCCATGAGGATGAAAAAATAGACCAGCTGAATACCAGCGACAATCAGGAACGCAATCAGTACAGGAGGCAAGTAGATTAGGATTTAAAGCGCACAAAGATAATCGCTCTGTCTTGCGGCGCGCGACGAAAATCAGGACTAATAATACATCCCTTAAAAATGGGCCAGCGTCAATTCGGGCGAAAACGTTTGAATTGAAAAAGTAAGATGAATTTTTTAAATTGTGTGCGCACACAACCAACCCTAAACCATGACTGGAAAAAATATTCGCATCAAGGATATTGCGCATCTCGCGGGCGTATCCGTGGGCACTGTTGATCGCGTACTTCACAACCGGGGAAGAGTTTCCGACGATGCATTGAAGAAGGTTCTGGAGGTTTTGGAGCAGATTGACTACAAGCCCAATCTGATTGCCCGAACGCTGGGCTCCAACAAGTTGTACCGCATCGCGATACTCTCGCCGAATCCCGAGCAAGACCCGTACTGGTCGGCCACGCGGTCCGGGATCAGCCTCGCGCAAGCGGAATGGCTTCGATACAATGTGAAGCTCGAGCAACACTACTTTGACTTATACGACAAACACTCTCTTCGGCAGGCCGCCGAAGAGGTGACCGACTCAGAGCCTGATGGCATTCTTGCTGCCCCCATCTTTTACCAGGAATCACTTCCTTTCCTCAGGAAGTTTGAAGAAAAGGAAATTCCCTACGTGCTCTTCAACACCAACATTCCCGAGGCGCGTCCGCTCAGCTTCATCGGCCAGAATCTGTACCAGAGCGGCCGTCTTGCGGCGGAGCTGATGCATATGGCCTGCGGGACGAAAAAGGGATTTTATATTGTGCTTCACTACAACGAAGACCTCCAAAACGCGGTGCACCTCGCGGAGAAGGAACGCGGCTTCCGGGAATACTTTGAAAACGGCAAAACCAACCACGTCAGGATCGAGACGCTGAATTTGAATTCTTTCGATTCCCTCGACGCACTGCTGCCGGACGCCCACGGCATTTTCATTACGACATCCAAAGGCACTTACCTGGTCGCCGATCACCTGACGACGTTAAAAAATTCCGCTGTAAGAATTGTAGGCTATGACATGCTCAAGGAAAATATTGAGTACATGAAAAAAGGTGTCATTGATTTTCTCATCAACCAAAATCCAAAGCGACAGGCCTTTCTCGGCATCTCGCATCTCGTCAACGCCCTCGTGCTGCGACAAGAACCTGCACCCGAAGACTTGCTTCCGCTTGAAATAATTACCAGGGAGAACCTCGACTCCTACCTGAATTCCCTTATTCACTGAGGCGCGAAGACTTTAATTGATCCGAAAGCGGTATTTTTGCCCGCTGTTATGAAATTCACGTTAGCTGGAAAGGATCAGAAATCGGGCGCACGAGCGGGGGTTGTCCATACCGACCATGGCGACATAGAGACGCCGATATTCATGCCGGTCGGCACGGCAGGATCGGTCAAAGCCATTCACCAGCGTGAACTCGCTGACGATATCCACGCACAAATCATTTTGGGCAATACGTATCACCTTTACCTGAGACCGGGGGTTGATTTATTGGAAAAAGCGGGAGGACTGCACCAGTTCAACGGATGGCAGAAACCAATCCTGACCGACAGCGGGGGCTACCAGGTGTACTCGTTATCCGACAACAGAAAAATCTCAGACGAGGGAGTCACCTTTAAGTCCCACATTGATGGTTCCCGGCACCACTTCACGCCGGAAAATGTCATGGACATTCAACGGCAAATTGGCGCCGACATCATCATGGCTTTTGATGAGTGTACACCTTATCCTTGTGAATATGGTTATGCGCGCAAATCCATGGACCTCACTCACCGGTGGCTGGAGCGATGCGTCAACAGGATAAACACCACAGAGCCACGGTACGGGTACTCGCAGGCACTTTTCCCCATTGTTCAGGGAAGTGTTTACAAAGACTTGAGAGAACAATCTGCTCATTTTATCGCGCGGCAGGATATGCCGGGAAATGCCATCGGCGGTCTTTCGGTGGGTGAACCCCACGAGGACATGTATGCGATGACCAGCCTGGTCTGCGGCATTCTTCCGGCCGACAAACCGCGATACCTGATGGGTGTGGGCACACCTGAGAATATTCTCGAATGCATTGCCCTCGGCGTGGATATGTTCGATTGTGTGATGCCCACACGGAATGCGCGCAACGGGATGTTGTTCACGACGGAGGGAATCATCAACATCCGCAACGAAAAGTGGAAAGATGACTTATCGGCCATCGACCAGACACTGGGCGGCTACGCAAGCACGTTTTACAACAAAGCCTATTTGCGGCATCTGATCATCAACAAAGAAATTTTAGGCGCACAAATTGCAACACTGCAGAATCTGACTTTTTATCTCTGGCTGGTTGGAGAAGCGCGGAAGCAAATCCTGGCTGGTACATTTGCAAGCTGGAAAGACGACATGGTGAAAAAAGTTTCCCGACGACTGTAAGTATGAAACTGCTGGACCGGTACATTCTTAAGCAATTTCTCAGCACGTTCTTCTTCGTGGTGCTCATTCTCCTGTCTGTCATTTCGGTCATTGACCTTACGGAGAAGATGGACAAGTTTGCGAAGTTCAATCTTCCGGCCTCCGCCATCGCCGGGTATTATCTTGACTTCATTCCGTGGATCGGCAGCCTGATCACGCCCATTACCATCTTTATTGCCACGGTATATGTATGCGCACGGCTGGCAGGACGTACGGAAGTTGTCGCCATCCTCAGCGCCGGTGTCAGTTTCCGGCGTTATCTACTGCCCTTCTTCCTCGGTGCCGCACTTGTCGCGACGTTGAGTTTTGTCTTCAATGGCTGGCTCATCCCCAATTCAAACAAGAGCAAACTTGCCTTTGAGATGCAATACCTCAAAAACAGGTTTTACTTCGATAAAAGAAACATCCACCTCCAGGTTGCCCCTGATGTGTACCTGTACATGCAGAGCTACAACAACACCAACAATGTCGGATACCAGTTTTCAATCGAACGTTTTGAAGACAACCGGTTGATTGAAAAACTCACGGCGAGCCGCATCGAATGGGATACTACAAAGCAAAAATGGACGATTCGCGATTACCGCATTCGCCACATCGATTCGGTTTTCAACCAGGGTCCCGATGGAGATTCACTCTCCGTTTCGCCAATTGCCAAAACCAGTCTGGGCTCCCGGGAAATCAGTTACTCCGGCAACTCCCTCGACACCGCATTGGTCATTCACCCGAAAGAATTTGAGAACGACTACCGCAAATATGACGGCATGACCATCAATGAACTCAGAGACTACATCACGACCTTGCGTGCCCGCGGAAGCTCCGGTGTTGAAGCCTACGAAGTTGAATTGAATACGCGGTATGCCGCACCGTTTTCGATTTTCATTCTGGTATTCATGGGCGCTATTGTTGCGTCAAGAAAGAGCCGCGGTGGCACAGGAGTACAAATAGCTCTGGGCTTCAGCTTGTCGTTTATTTTCATCATCTTTTTCACCCTGTTTAAAACTTTCGCAGAAGCAGGATCAATGCCTCCGGAGATTTCTGTTTGGATACCCAACGTCATATTCGGTGTCATCTCACTTGTCATGTATAAATACGTCCCCAGGTAATGCCCCACGCACAACAATCGGATTACTTCAAACTTCATTTTATTGTTTTTCTCTGGGGGTTTTCCGCCATTCTCGGGAAGCTCATCACCTTGCCCGCCGTCGAACTTGTTTTCTTCCGTTCGATTATCGCCGCGGCCGGTATGGGTCTCGTTGTATGGCTGAGCAAAGGGTCATTCAAAGTCAGCATGAATGATTTCATCAAACTGGTTTTAATCGGATTTATTGTTTGCCTCCACTGGCTGGCCTTCTTCGGCTCGGCTCGTGTTTCCAATGTGAGCGTCAGTCTGGTGGGATTTGCAACCAATAGCCTTTGGGCTGCACTGCTTGAGCCATGGTTTAACAAAACACGACCGAAGCGTTACGAGCTGTTTCTTGGACTGATGGTCTTGCTTGGGCTCTACATCATCTTCTCTTTTGATTTCCAATATCGTCTGGGACTTTTCTTCGGCATCCTCGCGGGATTCACCTCTGCCCTGTTTTCAGTGTTTAATTCAAAAATGGTTCAGCGGATTCCCTCGCGTACGATTTCGTTTTACGAGATGATTGGCGTATTCATCGCCGCGGCTTTGTTCCTTCCAATTTACCAGCAAACCTTCGCTGAGAATCATGAGGTTGTGTTGCTTCCTTCCGCGATGGACTGGATGTATGTCACCATACTTGCGGCAGCGTGTTCAGTGTACGCGTACACCGTAGCCGTCGAACTGATGAAAAGAATTTCTGTATTTATGATTCAGCTGACGCTTAATCTTGAGCCGGTGTACGGAATCATTATGGCGGTGATCATTTTCGGAGATACGGAAAAAATGAACAGCAATTTTTATCTCGGGACATTGATCATCCTGAGTGCCGTACTCACTTACCCATTGCTTAAGAAACGTTTTGAAAAAACCGTGCTGATGGATTGATATCAGTCGAGTTTACCCGACCAGCACATTCCGTCATTTAAAAAAGCAGTCACATCGGGTTCGGACTGAAACAAGCCGAACACGGTCGAACCACTTCCACTCATGCAGGCATAAACAGCTCCCGCTGCATACATTTTATCCTTTAACCGGGATATCTGAGGATGGCTCTGGAAGACGCTCTGTTCAAAATCATTGACCAGAAGCTCGCGCCACGAAGAAACGGGCATCGCGAGGATATCGGGAATGCTGCGTGCCGGCTGGGTAGGACGAACATGGGCATAAGCCTCTTTTGTCGACACGTGAACCGGAGGCTTCACCAGCACAATAAACAGGTTTTTTAAACCGCAGGAGATTGGCGACAACACTTCTCCTCTCCCTGTTCCGAGCATGGGTGAATCATAGATAAAAAATGCACAATCGCTGCCGAGCCGCGACGCATAGGCACTCAGTTGTTCCTGGGAACAATTCAGTTCGAAGATTTGATTAAGGAGCCTGAGTGTATGGGCGGCATCCGAAGAACCTCCTCCAAGGCCTGCACCCGTTGGCAACACCTTGTGGAGGTGGATGGACACCGGGGGCAGGTTAAAATCCTGTCTTAAAAGCTCGTATGCTTTGATGCAGAGGTTGTCGTCCTGCGAACCTGGAATATCAAGTCCGGAGGAAGAAAACGAAAAAGACGACGACCGGACAATCTCCAAAACGTCGGTCCAGGGAATGGGGAAGAAACAGGTTTCGAGTTCGTGATACCCATCACTCCGCTTCCGGACGACGTGTAAACCAAGATTGATTTTACATGGAGGAAAAGCGACCACGTTTACTGTTTGGTCAGTCGCGCGATCAGATCTTCCGTAATGCCAGTGCTGCTGAAGCCACCGTCGTGCATCAGGTTCTGCATGGTCACCATCTTCGTCAGATCAGAGAACATCACCGTGATGTAGTTGGCGCAGTCTTCAGCAGACGCGTTGCCGAGCGGCGACATCATCTGAGCATAATCGAAGAAAACATCAAATCCTGAAATTCCGGCGCCGGCAGTGGTCATGGTCGGCGACTGGGAAATGGTATTGACACGAACTTTCTTGAGCTTGGCGAAGCGATATCCATAGCTTCTGGCAATAGATTCGAGAACGGCTTTTGCCTGAGCCATATCGGAGTAATCGGGGAATGTGCGCTGTGCAGCGATATACGTCAGGGCCAGGATAGAACCCCACTCATTCATGGCATCGGTCTTTTCAGCTGTCTGCAATACTTTATGAAACGACAGGCCGCTAATATCCAGCGTCTTCAGAAACCATTCGTAATTCAGATCGCCATACGGACGGTCCTTGCGCACGTTCGGGCTCATCCCGATGGAGTGGAGCACAAAATCCAGTTTACCGCCAAGAATTTCAACCGACTTGGTGAACAGGTTATTTAAATCTTGTTCTGACGTAGCATCCGCTGGTATGACCTGAGCATTGCAGGTAGCAGCCAACTCGTTGATTTTCCCCATTCTCATGGCAATGGGTGCGTTGGTCAGGGTAAATGAACCGCCTTCTTCCTTGATTTTCAATGCCGTTTTCCAGGCGATGGAGTTTTCATCTAAAGCACCGAAAATGATTCCGCGTTTTCCTTTGAGTAAGTTGTAGGCCATGATTATAGGTTTGAATTGGAACGGCAAATTAAGACTCCGCGAGTTAAAATAAAACCTTATCGTACCAAGGGTCCTGTGAGAATGGTTTCGAAAATAATTGTGTAACATTCGGCCGCGTTGAGTTCCTTATGAAGATCAAGCGAAAAGAACAACCCATCGGCATATTTGACAGCGGCATTGGCGGCCTCACCGTTGCTCATGCCATTCAGAAACAGCTGCCGAATGAGAACCTGATTTATTTTGGTGACACGGCCCATTTGCCCTACGGCGATAAGTCCGAGGCTGCCATTCAGGCCTATTCCATCCGCATCACCGACATCCTTCTTCAGAAAGGCTGCAAGGTACTGGTCATTGCCTGTAACAGTGCAAGTTCTGCGGCTTACGAACTCCTGCAGGAATACGTTCAGCGCGACATTCACATCATCAATGTCATTGATCCCATGGTGCAGCTGGTGACCTCTTCCTTCAGCGGCAAGCGCGTAGGTTTAATTGGCACCAAGCGCACGGTACAATCCAACGTGTATGCCCGTAAAATTGCAGAGGTCGACCGTGAAATTGTTTTGCAATCACTGGCTACGCCGCTGCTTGCGCCAATGATTGAAGAGGGATTTTTCAACAACCAGATCAGTCACGAAATCATCGCGCAATACCTGAATGACCCTGTGCTGGAGAACATCGAGGCGTTGATTCTGGCGTGCACTCATTACCCGCTGATCAAGAATGAGATTGCCTCCCACTACTCGGGGAAGATGCAGATTCTCGACAGTTCCGAGGTGGTTGCATCCGCGCTGAAAAATTACCTGCGCGAGGAGCAACTGCTGAACGACGCAGCCAAACCGCGCAATCATTTCCTGGTCTCTGATTACACGGAATCGTTTGAGTCATCAGCACGTATGTTCTTCCACGACGACGTCCACCTCGAAAAGCATTCGCTCTGGAATTGATCAAAGTATTTTCCTTAAGTTTGCCCATAAAGCAACTTTGATAACTACCCTCATTTTCATACTGCCATTCCTCCTGATCTACGCTGTATTTGCCATCTATGCAGAGCGGAAGATTTCGGCCTTCATTCAAGACCGACTCGGGCCAATGGAGACAGGGATCTACGGCTTGGGGCAGACGGTTGCAGACTTGCTGAAACTACTCCAAAAGGAGGATATAGTTCCCGCACAGGCCGATCGTTGGATCTTTAAGGTTGCGCCCTTTGTGATATTTGCGAGTGTATTTGCAGGCTTCTCCTTACTCCCGTTGGCACCCGGATGGCAGGGCGCGGCCGTACACACGGGGATCTTTTTCCTCCTCGCCGTGATTACGCTGGACATTACCGGAATTGTGATGGCAGGCTGGAGTTCCAATAATAAATACAGTCTGCTGGGAAGTATGCGCTCTGCAGCACAAATCATCTCCTACGAAATTCCCCTCGGCCTTGCCGTGTTGGTGGTTTGTATGACCCATCAAAGTCTGGACCTGCAGGAAATATCCCGGCAACAAGGTACGCTCAGTGACAAACCATTATACCTGTTCGACATACCCGGGCTGGGCATAGAACTTTCAAAAGTGGGCGGCTTTCTTACATGGAATGTTATCCGCATGCCCCTCCTGTTCATCGCGTGGATCATCTTCTTTATCGCTTCTCTCGCAGAGTGCAACCGCGCACCCTTTGATTTACCTGAGGCAGAATCTGAATTAGTGGCCGGATTTCATACAGAGTATTCAGGGTTTCGTTGGGCGGTAATTATGCTGGGAGAATATGCAATGATGTTATTAGTCAGTATATTGGGAACTGTTTTGTTCTTTGGCAGTTGGAATACGCCATTACCCAACCTGGGAACTGTGGCGTTGTCGGATTGGACAACGGGAAGCGCGGGCTCAACAGCCTCCATCATGTGGGGTATTTTCTGGCTCGTCAGTAAGTCCCTGTTTTTTGTTGGATTGCAAATTTGGATCCGATGGACTTATCCGAGGCTTCGGGTGGATCAGCTCATGAATTTGAGCTGGAAGTATCTGACGCCCGCAGCACTCATTCTGGTAATTGTAATTGCTTTTTGGAAAATAATTTTTTGACTACAACAGTGCGATACTTTTTTATTTCAGCTTTTGCCCTTCTTCTACACAGTGGCTTGAAGGCTCAAACACGAATTGACACCCTGGAGAATCTTCTGAAACAGAATCTCGCGGACACTGCACGCGTCCGTGTGTTGGTGGATCTTTCCGCCGGATTCCATTACAGTGATTTTAAAAAGGCAAAATCCTACGCGGACGAAGCCATGAGTGTTGCCAATACCGTGTCGCGAAAGGAGACGAAAATCCTGGCGTTGTCAAATATGGGATTTTTGCATACGCTCAGCGGCGACTTTCGATCTGCGCTGGATGTGGATAATCAGGCTCTGAAACTCGCCATTGAACTCAATGATAGTGCTAAGATTGCGGTCAATTATAACAACATCGCCAATGACTACTTCGACCTCGGCGATTACGACGATGCATATTATTACTTCTCTCAGTCCTACCTCATCGCGGACAAATTAAAGAACTATATGAGAATGGGCATTGCCGCCCACAACATCGGGAGAGTGTATAAAGAACTTGGTTTGTTTGAAGACGCGCTGCGTTTCTTTGTCACTGCGGATCAACACAGCCAGCGTGCCAAGGACGATCAGGCAACTGCATTTATGCTGCACGAACAAGGCGACTTGTTTATGCGGAACGATAAACTCGACAGCGCCATGATTTTACTCAATAAATCCCTGGCGCTTTCAAAGCCTCAGAAGATCAATCAGCTGGAGCCGCGAACGTTCACCGTACTCGCGCAGAGCTATTTCAAGATGGGCAATATCGAAAAGGCACTTGCGAACTACGACTCCGCGTTGTTGATTCACCAGGCGACCAACAACGAGTTTGGGATCGCAGAAGTAAACAACGGCCGGGGTACTGTACTTGTCTCGCAGGGAAAATACGACCAGGCTCTGCCCATCGTTGAACAAGCCCTCGCCGTTGCGAGAGACTTGAACGCCAGCGGACTGGAAATGCGATGTCTGGATCAACTGGCCAGTCTTTGGGAAAAGAAAGGCGACTATCGCAAGGCACTGGAATATTTCAAGCAACATAAAACACTGGAAGATAAAGCCTTCAGTCAGGACATGCAGCAAAAGCTCGTGAGCGACCAGGTGCGCTTCCAGACCAATTCAAAAGATTCAGAACTGGCCGCTTTGTACAAGTTGCGCGACGACACCAATGACCAGATCAAAAAACAGGAGTTCATCCGCAACATCCTGGTGGTCGTGATGGCGCTGAGCGGAATTCTTTTAGCTACCGTTTACCGAAGTGGTCAACGCAGAAAACAAATCAACAACCTCTTGCTGCAGCACCAGGAAGAAACTGAAAAGAAAAGCGTTGAACTGGAGCGCCTCAACCAGGTAAAGGACAAGTTCTTCTCGATCATTTCACACGACCTTCGTTCGCCCATCAACGCACTTGCCGGTCTGCTCGACCTGCTCGACAAAGGAGCCGTGAGCCAGGATGAATTCCCGAAGCATATTCACGAGTTGAAGACGCGCTTCAACCATACGAGAACATTGTTGAACAACCTCCTCGACTGGACCTTATTGCAAATGGATAAGCTGAATCTTCAGCCATCGCGTATTGATCTGAAGAAGATTACGGATGAGAATATTCAGATGCTGGAGGGCGTACAAACCAAGCACATCAAATTACTGAACCAGATACCGACTGATTCCATTGCTTTCGCTGACGCAAACACCACCAATCTTGTTATCCGCAACCTGATGATGAATGCCATCAAGTTCACGAATGACGGAGGCGAAATTATCATCACCGGACAAGACAAAGGACGGGAATGGATCGTTTGTGTGAAGGACAACGGCATTGGCATTGCACCGGATGTCATGAAGATATTGTTCGACAAGACAGCTCCCTATACCACACGGGGTACCGCCAACGAGAAGGGTACTGGTCTTGGCCTGATTCTCTGCAAGGAGTTTGTTGAGAAGAATGGCGGCCAGATCTGGGTGGAAAGCACACCTGGCAAAGGCAGCACATTCTTTTTCACGATTCCGAAACCTTGATCGATTTTTTAAGCCGGCGCAGCCTTTTTTGTTCCTATTTTTGTTAGGACAGTATGCAAAGAGAAAATACGACATACTTCAGGGCGGCGACAGAGGGTATAGCCTCGATGCTGAAGGGTTTGAAGATCACCCTGAAGCATATGAGAAAGGCTACGGGCAAGGTGCCGTTGCACGATATCACCAATCAAGATTATTTCCGACACACCACGGTATTGCCACCATTCAGTATCCGCACGAATCAATTCCGGTTCCTGACAACGGACGATACCGCCTGCATAATGAAATTGACGACTGCATTGTATGTGACAAATGCGCAAAGATTTGCCCCGTCAATTGCATCACCATCGAGCCAATCAAAGCGACGGAAGAGATAGGGAAGACATCGGACGGAACCTCCAAACGCATCTACGCAGCGAAGTTTGACATCGACATGGGCAAATGCTGCTTTTGCGGTTTATGTACCACGGTGTGCCCAACGGAGTGCCTCACCATGACGAAGGTGTACGACTTCAGCGTGTTCGACATTCGGGATCACAATTTCTCTTTTGCGGATATGACCGCTGCTGACATTGAGCAGAAGAAAAAACTGCTGGAAGAGAGTCAGCAGAAAAAACTTGCCCAGCAGCAAACCTCTGAAAACATCACCAGTACAGAGCAGCAAAAAAATGAAGCTGCCAAACCTGCTGTCGCAAAGCCTGTCTTCAAACCCAAAATCAAACCCCCGTCGTCACCGTCATGAACATGGCCAACTGGGTGTTTTACTTTTTCGTCTTCACGGCAGCTGCTTCGGCGGTGTCGATGATTTTTATTAAGAATGTATTTCGCGCAGCATTGTTTCTGCTGGCCAGTCTGATTTCCATCGCCGCACTCTACATCTTCGGGATGGCAGAATTTATTGCCGTGGCTCAACTCATCATTTATGCCGCTGGCGTTGTCGTGCTGATCATTTTTGGCATCATGCTCACATCGAGAATCGGTGGAAAACCACTCGAAGCAGGCAGCCATTATATATTCCAGGGCACAGCGGTGGGAGTTAGCTTGATGTATCTTTTGGGACATCTGTTGATTGGCCTTTCGGGCAAAGCAGAGCCTTCCACAGTTGACAACAATGTTTCAGAAACAGGCATGTCGTTGCTGACGCAGTTCATGTTCCCTTTTGAACTCTCCGGTATTCTCTTGTTGATTGCGCTCATCTCCGCCATCATCATCTCTGACGATAAAATAACCTCGCGCACATGATCGAGAAATTTACCCTGCTGATGTTGCTGGGCGCGCTGCTCTTCACCTGTGGCATTGTCATTCTTCTTACACGAAAAAATACCATCATGATGCTCATGGGCATCGAGCTGATGCTGAATGCGGCCAACGTTAATCTCATTGCCTTTAATCTGCATCAACAAGCACCGGACGGGAAAATGTTTGCGCTTTTCGTGATCATCGTCGCAGTCTGTGAAACTGCCGTTGGTCTTGCGCTGATATTGAATATTTACAAACATTTCCAGACCTCTGTTCCTGAAGACATCAGCGAACTGAGAGAGCCTGTTTGAGAGGACTGCCTGAAGAAATTATGGGATTTGAATTTATTTCCATGCTACTCATCATCGCTGCGCCCCTTGCCTCGTTTGCTGGCAACGGACTGCTGCGTGAGCGTTATAGCTGGATTTCAAGCCTGCTCTCCCTGCTCCTGCTCCTCACGTCGGCCATCGTCTCGGTTATACTCGCCCTGACGTTCTCAGGGGACACCACTTTTGAAGTACCCTGGTTTCACCTTAGCTCCGTTTCACTTTCCTTCAGCGCCCGAATTTCACAGGTGTCCACCCTTATGCTGATGGTGGTGAACGTGGTATCGTTGTTGGTTCACCTCTACTCACTCGGGTACATGGCAGGCGACCGGGACATCAGAAAGTATTTTTCCGTGCTCGGTTTCTTCACATTCAGCATGAACATGCTGGTATTGGCGGACAATATCCTCATGCTGTTTTTCTTCTGGGAGTTGGTGGGCTTTTCTTCTTATTTATTAATTGGTCATTACCGGGAAAGACCAGAGGCTGGTCAGGCTGCGAGAAAAGCTTTTATCGTGAACCGGATTGGCGACGCATTGTTCATCATTGGCCTCATGATCATTTGGGCCAATGCCGGAACATTTGATATTTCGCAGTTGAAAATGCTTGAGCCTCAGCCGTGGTTCATTGCGGCCTCCTTGTGTTTATTTGGAGGCGTCGCAGGGAAGTCGGCCCAGTTTCCATTATTCACCTGGTTGCCGGATGCGATGGAAGGACCTACCCCTGTCAGCGCGCTGATACACGCTGCCACCATGGTCGCCGCCGGTATTTTTCTGCTCATTCGCCTCCACGAACTTTTCATCTTCTCCGGACACATCGTAGCCCTCGTCGGACTGGCCACTGCTGTTGTGGGTGCCTTTGCCGCCATTTGGCAAAACGACATCAAGCGGGTGCTTGCCTACTCCACCATTTCCCAATTAGGCTTGATGGTGATGTGTTTCGGCGCCGGATTTCACACACAGGCACTGCTTCATCTCTTTACTCATGCGTTCTTCAAGGCGGGTCTTTTTCTCGCGGCCGGGTCGATCATCCACACGCTTCATCAGGCAAGTCATGAGGCGAAGATCGAATTTGATGTTCAGGACATCCGCCTGCTCGGAGGATTGAGAAATTATTTACCAAAAACGTTTATCGTATTCATCATCACAGGTGCCGCATTGGTGGGACTCCCGCTCACGAGCGGTTTTGTTTCTAAAGAAGTTATGCTCAATGCACTTTGGTTTTCGGAGGGCGATCTGCACATGCTCTTTGTCGTGGGATTTATGAGCACATCGCTATTGACGGCTATTTATGTAACAAGAACAATCAGGCTGATATTTTTTGGAGCGTCGCGCTGGGGAACAAACCTGAACATTCGTGAAAGTCCGCCCGTGATGCAGGTGAGCATGGTGGCCACGGCATGTCTATCGATTTTCATCATCTTCTCGCTGAACCCTTTTCACTACAGCGGACAATGGCACGAAGTTCATGGAGCATCATCATGGATTGTGGGCATCATATCCATCGTTATTTCCGCGACAGGAATTTATATTGGCATCATTGCTTCACGACGCGTTGCACACCAGCAACTTACTTTTCAGCAGGTTTTCTTTTTTGACCGGATCACGACCAACGTTGCTGTGAAGAGCAGCGAAGCCCTGTCAGAGTTTGTGATGCTGATTGATCGGCGCATACTTGATCGTGCCCTGCACACAGGGACGCTGGTCACCGTAACCTTTGCCCACGTCATCTCCTGGTTTGACCGGTTTGTAGTCGACGGACTCGTGCGTTTTGCAGCATACCTGATGCGTGTTGTTGGAAACTTTACGCGATCGTTTCAAAGTGGCAAAATTCAACGGTATATCTTCTGGGCAATTTTTACAATTATTATTTTTCTAATTTGGAAACTGTTATTGAGTAACAAGGGCTGATAAACTAATGACGCAATACCTCATTTCAATTCTGATCTTTACTCCCCTTGTCGCGGCGCTGGTGGCGTTGTTCATCCCAGCTTCCAGCCGCAACCTGTTTCGGGTCATTGCGCTGGGTGCAAGCATCATTCAGGTGGTGGCTGTTATGTTCATTGCAACGTCCTATAACTCCTCAGAACGTGCCCTTCAATTCGTTGAATTAAAACCTTGGATCTCTCTTGACCTCGGAAGCTGGGGCGTCCTGCAGGCAAATTATTTTGTCGCACTCGACGGACTAAGTTTTCCACTGGTGGCGCTCTCTGTCTCCATCATGCTGATTGCAGTCATTAGTTCATGGAATGTATCTGAGAAAGTGAAAGGCTATTTCATTCTCTTTCTGATTCTCAACGCCGCCGTCATCGGGACATTTACCTCTTTTGATTTTCTGCTGTTCTACCTGTTCTTTGAATTCATGTTGCTGCCGATGTTTTTTCTCATTGGCATCTGGGGAGGAAAGCGCCGCGAATATGCGTCTGTTAAGTTCTTTCTCTATACGCTTTTCGGTTCGATATTAATTCTGATGGTCATGATCGGATTATACATCTCCGTGGATGATCCATCTTCCGGGGGAGCACTCACCCACACCTTTAATCTTTTGGTGATGAGTGACCAGACTCACTTTGTTTCCGGCTCCATCTTCGACCCGATGAATCCGACCGTCATTGGATCGTGGAATGCGCGCGCCATTGGATTTCTGATGCTGCTCATTGGCTTCATCATCAAACTGCCTTCCGTGCCGCTGCATACGTGGTTGCCCGATGCGCACGTTGAGGCGTCGACTCCGGTCTCTGTTATTCTTGCCGCGTTGCTCCTGAAGATTGGCGGCTATGGACTTCTGCGTATAGCCTATCCGATATTTCCGGAGGCAGCAACACAATTTGCTGTTCTGGTTGCTACGCTCGGCGTCGTGAGCATCATTTATGGCGCGCTCAATGCGCTGGCCAGTAAAGACCTGAAGCGATTGATTGCATACTCATCGGTTTCACACATGGGCTTTGTCCTCCTGGGCCTTGCTTCCCTCACGCCGGAGGGAATTTCAGGCGCTGCGTTTCAAATGATCAGTCACGGCATTCTTTCCGCGATGCTGTTTTTACTGGCCGGGGTTCTTTATGATCGAACCCAAGATCGGATGATTGGAAATTACTCTGGTCTGGCATCGAAAATGCCCATTTACTTCACCTTTACCCTCATTGCATTCTTTGCATCACTCGGACTCCCCGGATTCTCAGGGTTTATCGGTGAAATCATGATTCTCCTCGGAGCGTTCAAATCCTCCAATGTGAATCAGCTTATTCCAATTGCATTCGCGGTGGTCGCTACAATTGGCCTGGTACTCGGAGCTGCCTATTTTTTATGGGCCATCCAGCGCATGTTCTTTGGAAGATTTCATGTTAAAGGCAACATCGCTGAGGACTCGCTGAAAGACTTAACGACACGGGAATATGCCATGCTGCTGATGCTCGGCGCCTCCACGTTCTTTCTCGGTATCATGCCGCAACCGCTGATTGAAATCATCAATCCGTTCGCGACAGCCTTTACAGAACTCGTGCTGACGCACGCACGAAACGTTTCCCTTATTCCTTAATCCAATGGAAATCGAGGCGCAACTTTCGGAGAACTACCAATCATTTTTGCAGCTGATTCCCGAATCCTTGCTGGCAGGAGCTATCGTTTTGCTGATTGTCCTTGGATTATTCTTCAAAGCACGCTTTCCGAAATTTGCCCTTGGCGCAATTGTACTCCTGGTGCTTCATGCACTTCTGATATGGCAGCGGAGCGACACCTCATCAAGTGTTGTGTTTTTCGGAAGCCTGAGCATCACGCACTTTTCGTCTGCTTTTCAACTGATGATCAATGCCGGAGGAATACTTGCGCTGCTCATCGCCCTGACCGCATCAGACATCCAACGGAAACCTTCGGAGTTCACTGCGTTAATGCTGTCCACCATCTTCGGCTGCCACCTGCTCGTAATGAGTAACAACTATCTCGTCATACTTCTGTCGATCGAGATCATTTCGCTCAGCAGCTACGGGCTTGTAGCCTTCCAGAAGACGCGCGAGGGAAGCGAGGCTGCGCTCAAGTATTTTCTCTTTGGATCGGCAGCTACCGCTGTCATGGTGTATGGTTTTTCTTTTCTCTATGGAATTACCGGAGGGCTTTCGTACAGTCCCGCGAATGTCAATCTGGAAGAAGTCGCGCATACGCCACTCCTGCTTATTGCCCTGGTCTTTGTACTTGCCGGGTTGCTATTCAAGTTGGGAGGAGCACCGCTGCATTTATGGAGCCCAGACGTGTATGAAGGCGGACCAGTAGCCGTCGTTGCGTTTTTGTCCATTGTCCCGAAGCTCGCCGCGCTTGCCGCCATCAGCAAGTTTATCTTATCCATGTATGCAACGCTGCCGCTCGGCGGAGATTTACAATTTCTGGTTGCGGGACTGGCCATGCTTTCCATCGCCGTTGGTAATTTCTCTGCATTACATCAGAAAAATACGCGACGGATGATGGCTTATTCTTCCATTGCGCAGAGTGGTTTTTTACTGGTGCCGCTGGCTTCTTTTCTTCCTCAGGGCATTCACCATATGATCTTCTACGCTGCGGTGTTTGTTATTATGAATGGGTTGGTATTTCTGTGCATCGCTGTTTTTGAACGCCAGAAGATTACCACGCTCGAAGGCTATTCCGGAATCGGGAATTTGCAACCAACCCTGGCCATCGTGATGCTGGTCGCATTCATTGCCTTAACGGGATTGCCGCCCACGGCTGGCTTTACCGGGAAATTGTTCATCTTTTCCACTATTTGGGATTCGTGGGCGCTCACAGGAAAGCCCGTCATGCTTGCGCTTTTCGCATTCGGATTGTTGAATACCGTCGTTTCTTTATTCTATTATTTGCGTATCCCCTATTTTTCTTTCCTGAAAACACGGCAGACGCCCTTGGATCAAAATAATATTCCGGCCGTAAATCTTTTAGGGATTTTTCTGGTTGTCTTGTTACTGACCTGGTTCTTCGCACCAGCCCTGTTGATGGGTTGGATTAATAAAATTAACTTTGCGATATAATCCAGGTTCGGAGAAGAATCAGGTGTCAACTACAGGAACCCATGAGCGATCAAATACTCCATGAATGCGGTGTCGCCTTAATCCGCTTGCGAAAGCCACTCTCCTACTACATTGAGAAATACGGGCCGACGTATGCCATGAACAAGATGTACATCCTCATGGAGAAACAGTCGAACCGGGGACAGGATGGCGCAGGCGTGGCCAACATCAAAATAGACGTAGAACCCGGCCGCCGTTACATCTCCCGATACCGCTCCATCAAGCCCCAGCCAGTAGCCCACCTCTTCAAGAAAATTGCCAAGAAATACAAGAAAGCTCAGAAAGCCGGAAAAGATAAGTTCAGAAATGACAACTGGCTGAAGGAAAACGTTGCCTTCACAGGCGAACTTTGGCTTGGACACTTGCGCTATGGAACTCATGGCATGAACTCCATTGAGAACGTTCATCCTTTTCTGAGACAAAACAACTGGAGGAGCCGTAACCTCGTGATGGCCGGCAACTTCAATATGACCAACGTGGATGAATTGTTTGACATCCTCGTCAATCTTGGGCAGCACCCGAAAGAGAAAGTAGATACGGTAACGGTGATGGAAAAGATTGGTCACTTCCTCGACGAGGAAGTGCAGGGTCTTTTTGAAAAATATAAAGACAAGTTTTCGAACCGCGAGATATCTGAGATCATCGAAAGCGAAATTGATCTGCACCGTGTATTGAAGCGCGCCTGCAAGGATTTCGACGGCGGCTATACGATGGCGGGACTTACCGGTAGTGGTTCTTCTTTCGTGGTTCGCGATCCCAACGGGATACGACCTGCCTATTATTTTGCCAACGACGAGTTCGTGGTGGTTGCTTCCGAGAAGCCAGCCATCAAAACTGCGTTTAATATTGAGTACGAACAAATCAATGAAATTAAACCCGGGCATGCACTCATCATCACAAAGAATGGTGAGTACTCGGAGAGACAGATCCTGAAACCGGGCGAGAAGATGTCGTGCAGTTTCGAGCGCATCTACTTCTCACGAGGTAACGATCCGGATATCTATAAAGAAAGAAAGCAACTTGGACGCTTGCTTGTTCCCCAGGTATTGAAGTCCATCAACTTCGATTTAAAAAATACTGTATTCTCCTATATTCCCAATACCGCCGAAACGGCATTTTACGGCTTGATGGCTGGTATTGAAGATTTTCTCATTCACAAGCAAAAGGAAATCATCATTGACGGAAAACCATCGGTGGATTCGTTCGATGATGTGATCTCATTCAGACCCCGTGTCGAGAAGCTTGTGTTAAAAGACGTGAAACTTCGGACGTTTATCACAGACGATGAACACCGTGATGAAATGGTTGCCAATGTGTACGACACCACGTATGAAGTCATACACAAAGGAAAAGATACGCTGGTCATCATTGATGATTCCATCGTACGCGGAACTACGTTGGAGAAAAGTATTCTGAAGATGCTGGACCGTCTTGGTCCGAAGAAAATTGTCGTTGTCTCTTCGGCACCCCAAATCCGATTCCCCGATTGTTATGGAATCGATATGAGCCGCATGGGTGATTTTGTTGCTTTCAGGGCCATGATTTCCTTGTTGAAAGAACAAGGCAAAGACTATTTACTCGGCGAGGTTTACGAAAAATGCATCCGGGCACGCGGCCACGAGTCGCAGCAGAATTACGTGAAGCAACTTTACGAGCAATTCACGGATGAAGAAATTTCCGCAAGAATCGCAGACATCGTGAAGCCGGCGGATATGAAAGCCGAGTTACAAGTTGTTTTCCAGACGGTTGAGAACCTCCATAAAGCCATTCCTCATCATTCGGGCGACTGGTATTTTACAGGAAATTTCCCGACTCCGGGGGGTATGAAGGTTGCGAACCGGGCTTATGTGAACTACATGGACGGAAAGCTGGTGAGGGCATACTAATGTTCTGATCTTTTTGACGTTTGATGAGCAGTCAACCGCGGTTTGACAATTGACTTGCGCCTTCATAACTTCCTCAAAATTTAGATCATGAATTATTGGCTCGTCAAAACAGAACCAGATACATTTTCCTGGGACGACTTGTTCCGCGACAAGAAAACGAGCTGGGACGGCGTCCGGAATTTTCAGGCCAGAAGCAATATCAAACAAATGAAGAAGGGCGATGTGGTGTTCATTTACCACACCGGCAGCGAAAAGGCGATTGTAGGAACTGCGAAAGTTTTGGGTGACGCTTATCCTGAACAAAAGGAGCCCGATTGGTTCGCTGTTGATCTCGCCCCGCTGAAGGCGCTCAAGAGTCCGGTCACGCTGGGACAAATCAAGTCTGAAAAACGTTTGTCGGATATGGTTCTTGTGCGTGCTTCCCGACTATCTGTTCAACCTGTAACGCCAGACGAATTTGACATCGTCATGGAACTTGCTTCATGAAAAAAAACATCCTTCTCATCAGCTTTCTCTTTTCTGCTTCTCTGCTGTTTGCGCAATTGAAGCAGGTCGCCCGATTTGAAGCAGAGAACAAAAACTCCGACGAAAACTACACCGTCATTCCACTCCAGCGGGATGGCCTCGCCTTATTTCGTCAGACCGACGACTACGATGAAAATAGACGAAAGTGGAGTCTGACCTTGCTCGACATCAATCTTCAGGTAAAACACGAGATGTCCATAGGAATTCACCAGCGTCACAACCTGGTTGGATACGAACGGGCACCCGGATTTCTTTACCTGTTGTTTCGCAAAGGTGAAACCAACCGGAGCGATTTTGAACTTCTTGTCATTGATCTAAACCGTGGATTGGAAGTATCCAGAGATGATATTAAACCCGAACTTGATTACCGGGTGACACATTTTAACATTGCCGGCAACAGTTTGATTTTTGGCGGCTATGTATCCAATGATCCCGCCGTTATCTTATTCGATTTGAAATCCAAAAACATCAAGGTCATTCCGGGATTTTTTCAGAAAGACAATGAATTGATTGACTTGCGCGTCAACCAGAACAACACATTTAATACCGTGATTCTTGATCGGAGTACACGCACCGACCGCAAATTGATTTTCAGAACTTTTGATGAGCAGGGCTCCATGCTTCTCGAAGATATTGTACCGATTGAAGACGATAAGAGCCTCGTGCACAGTATGACGAGCACACTCGAAAGAGAAGATCTGGTATTGATGGGAACGTGGGGCGACAAGCAAGCCAAGCAGTCACGGGGAATTTTTGTATTGCCCATCAATCCGTTTGAAGCCCAGCATGTCAAACACATTCATTTTGGTTCGTTACAGCATATGGTTGACTACTTGGGTGAGAAACGTGCAACCAAAGTGCGTCAGGGGACCGAAGCAGATCTTCAGAATCACCGCCGTCCTTCCTTTACGGCTTATGCCATGCCGTTTCGGATCCAGGAGAACAATGCAGGGTTTGTCATGTTCACGAACTTCTACAGTCCGCTCACCACCAACAATCCCTATTATAACTCGCCTTACTATAATCCCGTTTACGCCAATCCGTACGCGTTTACCTATCCTAATTTTCCCGGGTATTATCCGGGCATGAGGGGATATCGTCCCTATCCGTATGGAAGAAACAACAGAAACGCCGAGGAAATACGGGTACATTCCCTAAGCGCTGTAGCGGTGGACGGTTCTGGTAACGTCCTCTGGGATTATTCGTTAAAGCCAGAAGACATTAAGCGTGCTTCGCTCGAACAATTCGGAGAAATGGCATTAACCAAAGACAGCGTTTATCTGTTTTATAAAAAAGAATCAGATATCCGGATTAAGGCAACATCACTTGCCAGCCGGGAGACGGGTGAGAGAAGTGAACGTGTCATGATTCATGATCAATCCGACGAAATCAGAAACGAAGATGAAAATGATGATGGATTGATGCATTGGTTCGGCAATACATATTTTATTCATGGTTATCATACCCTCAGAAACCGAAATAAAGATGACCGAAGCAGAGACGTTTTTTACGTTATCAAAATTACTGCGGAGTAGCCTCACGACATTTGTCGTTCTGTTGACCGGTCTGCATGCCCCTGCTCAGATTGCGCAGGTTGACCGTTTTGAATTGGTGATTACCCGTGATGAAGAATCGCTTGAGGTAGTCAGTGCCGCCGACAGCGGACTTTTCATCACCCAGTTTGTTGAGCTGAATAAGATACAGGGTGTCCAACTCATGCGACTGGACTCAGCCCTTAATCAACGCTGGGCAGGAATTGTCCCTCTCAAACAGGGCAGTATGGTTGTTGGAAAAAAAGTTTTTCTAAATCACCTCTACATACTGACACGCAGCACCGACTATCGCTTCAACGATTTATCCCTGCATGTCATCAATATCTCGAACGGCGAATACTTCGTTGAACCCATTCGTGGTTACATCCCTTTCGGTATTTCAGAATTTCATCTGACCAGGCAAGGCGCAATCATCGGCGGCTACTTCAATAACGTCCCGCTGGTGATGCATTATTCTTTCCGCTCCCGCCAGTCCAGGGTGCTGGGTGGAATATTTAATGAACCCGGAGAATTGACACAGATCCGGATTCGACCCGACTATTCTTTTGATGTCGTTATCAGTTCGAAGAACAATTATCGAAAGCGAACCTTATGGGTAAAAACTTATGACGCTGAAGGTGGCATGATCAAGAACTACGCGCTGCGGACCGAGGAGAACAGGCACCTGTTGTTTGGTCGCCTGGTGCAAACATCCGACGGGAAAGAGGTGGTTGCGGGGACGTATGGAACCAACGCAACAGCTTTCTCGAAAGGAATTTTTGTGGCGACAATTGACAGCGAGGGAAACCAGTCGACGAAATATTACAATTACGGCGACCTTCAGAATTTTTTCAAATACATGCGCGCACGAAAACAGCAGCGTGTTTTGGAACGAATTGAACGAAAAAAGATTCGGGGAAAAAGAATTCGATTCAACTACCGGCTTCTTGTTCATGAACTGGTCCCTTACAAAGATCACTACATCATGCTCGGCGAAGCATTCTATCCAAAATACCGCAATGTCAATCGGGAAGATCCGGGCTATATCGGTATGGGATTGATTCCCGCGGGGTTTGGTGCTGAACAGCGCGTTTTCGATGGATACCAATACACTCACGCTGTGGTTCTTGGCATCGATTCAAAAGGAAACTTATTGTGGGATAATAGTTTTGAAATCAATGACGTCAAGGTTTTCAACCTCGCTCAGTTTGTGCGGCTCGAGCCCGGTGACGATCAGATTTCGCTTTTGTATCTGCACGATAACCTGCTGCGATCGAAAGTGATCCGCGACAGCAATGTGATTGAAGGAAAGACGTTGGATCCAATCAAAACCCTGAGCGATTGGGAACCTGTGACCTTGCGAAAGGCCAGCGATAACAGTCTGCAATACTGGTACGGAGAGTTTCTGTTTGCCGCAGGCTACCAGACCATCGTCAACAACCAGTCGCCTGGGAAGCCCACGCAGAAGGTTTTCTTCATCAATAAACTAAAACCGAGAGCAAACTGACTTTGCCCGTTTCGGGCGTTATTCTGTATATTTGCCCGGGCTTATGCAGAAAAAACTCATTATTGATTCGGATCAGCTGGACATTACGATTCAGCGCCTTTGCCAGGAATTGATCGAGAATCACAATGGTTTTGAGGACACCGTCATCATCGGGATGCAGCCCCGAGGCATCTATCTCGCCGAACTCATTCACGCCGCACTTCAGAAAATTACGCGCCGGAAAATACCTCTCGGCTACCTGGACGCAACCTTTCACCGGGACGATTTCCGGAGACGGGAGAGCCCCGTTGTGCCCAGCGAGAACAGAATTCCATTCATCATTGAAGGAAAAAAGGTTGTTCTGGTCGATGACGTATTATTTACCGGTCGGACCATTCGCGCAGCCATGGATGCGATGATAACTTTTGGTCGCCCGGCAAAGGTTGAATTACTGGTGCTCATCGATAGAAAATATAACCGCGAACTTCCCATTGCCGCCGATTATGTAGGACGTTATGTGAATACCGTGGCATCGCAGCGTGTACTCGTGGAGTTGCAGGCACAAGGTCAAAAACAAAACAAAATCTGGTTGATCAACAAAGATTAAACTATGTCGAAGCTGAGTCAGAAACATTTATTGGGAATTAAAGACATCACGAGAGAAGACATAGAATTAATTTTTGAAACAGCTGACAATTTTAAAGACGTTTTAAACCGACCAATCAAGAAAGTACCCAGCCTCAGGGACGTTACCATCGCTAATATTTTCTTTGAGAACTCAACACGGACGCGTCTTTCATTTGAACTTGCAGAGAAGCGCCTGAGCGCCGATGTCGTTAATTTTTCGGCGTCTACCAGTTCTGTCAAAAAAGGCGAAACACTGCTCGATACCGTAAACAACATTCTGGCCATGAAGGTGGACATGGTGGTGATGCGGCACGCAAGCCCTGGCGCTCCGCATTATCTCTCACGCCATATCAAAGCAAACATCGTCAATGCCGGAGATGGTACGCATGAGCATCCAACGCAGGCGCTACTGGACGCCTTCTCGATTCGTGAAAAGCTTGGCAACGTCAGCGGAAAGAAGGTTGCCATCATTGGCGATATCCTGCATTCCCGCGTCGCATTGTCCAACATATTTGCACTGCAAAAGCTCGGTGCAAAAGTTATGGTTTGCGGACCGCCCACCTTGCTGCCAAAGTTCATCAGCCAGCTCGGGGTTCAGGTAGAACTTGATGTCATGAAGGCGCTGCAATGGTGCGATGTCGCCAACGTGCTGCGTATTCAGCTTGAGCGACAGCAGATCAAATATTTTCCCACACTTCGGGAGTACTCCCTGTATTACGGCATCAACAAGAAGATGCTCGACGACTTAAAAAAGCAGATTGTGATCATGCACCCGGGACCCATCAACCGCGGTGTCGAGATCACCAGCGACGCGGCCGATTCAGCCCATTCCATCATCCTCGATCAGGTGGAAAACGGGGTGGCTATACGCATGGCAGTGCTTTATCTTCTGGCAGGAGCAGCAGCCTAACCGTCGTTCGGCTCTTCGGTTCTTTTTGCTAATTTTACTGCTCAATTCTTTTTCATGATTTACAATTCGATAATCGAGACCATTGGCAATACACCCATGGTGCGCCTCAACAAACTGGTGAAGGGCATCCCGGGCACCATCCTGGCTAAAGTTGAATACTTCAATCCCGGCAACTCCACGAAAGACCGCATGGCGTTGAAGATGATTGAAGACGCTGAAAAAGCCGGCAAACTCAAACCAGGAGGAACCATCATTGAAGGAACATCCGGAAACACGGGGATGGGACTGGCGTTAACTGCCGTTGCCAAAGGGTACAAGTGCATCTTCACCATGGCAGATAAGCAGTCGCAGGAGAAGATCAACATATTGAAAGCCGTAGGCGCTGAGGTGATTGTGTGTCCCACCAATGTGGAACCGGATGATCCCCGCTCCTACTATTCAGTCGCAAGAAAACTGAGTCAGGAGATTCCAAATTCAATTTATCCGAATCAATACGATAACCCGTCAAACGCAACTGCGCATTATCAGACAACCGGACCGGAAATCTGGAAGCAGACAGAAGGGAAGATTACCCACTATGTCGCAACGGTGGGTACTGGCGGCTCGATGTGCGGAACAACGAAATACTTAAAAGAACAGAATCCGAATCTTGTAGCGGTAGGCATTGACACCTATGGGTCGGTGTTTAAAAAATATAAGGAGACCGGAATTTTTGATGAAAAGGAAATCTATCCATACCTGACCGAAGGTTTCGGCGAAGACATTCTCCCGAAGAATGTGGACTTTGACGTGATCGATATGTTCATCAAGGTGACGGACAAAGACGGCGCGATCATGGCGCGGAAACTTTCCAGAATGGAAGGCCTTTTTGTTGGATGGTCAAGTGGCTCCGCCGTTCATGGTGCTCTGGAATATGCAAAAGAACACCTGAAGGAAACCGATACGATGGTTATTCTTCTCCCGGACCACGGGACGAGATACCTTGCAAAAGTTTATAATGATCAGTGGATGAAAGATCACGGCTTCCTGGAGGCCCGTTCTTTTGGCACTGCGCGTGACATACTTGCCGAGCGCAACGGCCGCAACAGCCTGGTGACGGTGGGCAAGAATGCCATGGTACGCGACGCGATCATCATGCTGAACAAAGAGGGTATTGACCAGATTCCGGTTACGGAAAACGGACATTTTGTAGGAAGCATCAGTTCAGCAACGTTGCTGGAGAAGATCATTCAGGATCCAAAACTTCAGGAAAAACAAGTGGGTGAAGTCATGGACAAGCCCATGTTGTTCGTGGCACCCGACAGCACACTCGATGTATTGTCAAGCCTGTTAAACAAAGACAACAAGGCGGTATTGATTCGCGACAATCAGGAGAAAGTCCACATCATCACACAACATGATGTGCTGAAAGCGATGACCAGCTGAGAAATCTTATAGTCGTGGAGGAGAAGATTAATCCTCCACGATTTCTACCTCCACACGTACGTTTTCATTCGCACGACTGCTGACCTTATCGTGGATAGGGCGCTTCCCACCCCATGCCTTGATGCTCATCCGGTCCGGGGTAATGCCATTATCCAACAGATACGTCATGATAATTTTCGCTCTTTCTTCCGACAGCTTCTTTGCAGAGCCATAACCTTCGCGGGTATCATTTAAAGAAAAATAATTCTTACTTCCTCCCATAAACAGGATGCGCCCGCTCGAATTCCCATTCGTGTGACCGTGAAGTTTGATCTTATAATTCGGATTCTCCTTCATCATCGTCAAAAGTCTGTTGACCTCATAAGTTGACTCTGGTCTCATCACTGCGGCGTCTTTGAAAAAATAGACATTATACATCACGCCGATGTCCCCTTTCTGCAACCGAATCAGCTCAAAAGGAACTTCATACACACCGTCTTCATTCTTCGTAATATCAGATGCCTCAGGGTTATTGAAATTCAAATCTTTCTGAACTTTGCGATAGCCGAATATATCGCTTATAAAAGCAATGTCTCCGGTTGCCGTGTTGGGCTTGACCAGCTCCAGAAACTCATTCGTCTTATGCGTACTGAGCTTCTGGCCTTTCTTGGCGTCAACCATGTCGATCTCTCCCTCGACGGGCGCATTATCCACTGAACGGTATGCTTTGAGGATAAAACCTTTCGCTGCGGGATTGGTAACAACAAACTTTTTGGTTTCCGCCTTTACCTCGGTGGGCTGCGCATTGGGTTGCGTTTCCACAACGGGAGCGGTACTTGCGATTACCGGCGTGCTTTCCACAGGCTGACTGGAGATCGGTTGTTCGGTGACAGGATTAATTTCTTCTGTACGGGTGACGGGCCCCGGATCAATCATCACACAATAAACCCAGGAGTCAGCATATTGCGTTTCTTCGCGTAAGCGGCGTGCTTCCGCCATGGCCGACTCTTTTTGGCTGGCATCCATCAGCACGACATAATACAACTTCCGCTTTTCATTAAACTGATATGAAACCTGGGGGAGCAGCTTTTTTGCGCTTTCGGCAAATTTTGCAGCGTTGGATTGAACGGCGAAGGCTCCAATAACGACGTAATTGTGATTAATCGATTGATCCAGAACTGCCTGGGCATGGACAGCAGGTGCTAAAAATGCGATTCCGAAGAGACCTGCTAACCCAGCTAAAAAATGTCTCATAACGTGGGGTTAGGTTAAAAGATAAACTAAGATAAACGATTAAATTCAGTGTTGCAACTCTAATTTCTGATTATCAGAAGATTATCAATTGGAAAGCACCGAAAAAACCCTTCGGAGAATCTCTCCCCGGTCGTCGACAACGGTGAGGGTATGCGTTCCTGGTGTGGGGTTAACTCCCATCGTGTGCTTGCCAGACGTGCTTCCGAGAAAGTTTCCGTCCAGATGCCAGAAGAGTGTGGCGCCTGCTGAACGGTGGGCAACCTCAAACAAGGTGAGCCCGGCGCTTCCATCGAGCTGCCTGGGGATGAACAGCTTTGCCTGATGGCCAGGGTACACCATTTCCATGGATGGAATGCGTGCCGGCGGACTACAATCAGCACGCCATGGAGGCAATGTCTGGTAGGAGGAATTTTTGAGCCGGTGGTAGTATTCTTCAACGGGAGGGAGAACAAACCATGACGTTGTGCGCATGTTGCTGATGGATGCGCAATCGCTGTTGACTTGATAACGCCCGTCGGAAGTGAGATGAATGGGCTTATGGAACGGGCACGCCCCTGCAGCCAAACCTTGACGCGTTACAGCAATGATTTTCTTCTGGTCACAATAGGGAGAGATGCGAAAACCACTGCGTGTGCATACCTCGATCTGCTGAAGTTCCTCGCGCGGTGGCGCGAACCAACTACCCGCGGGCAACAGATCAAATACATCGAACATCAGGGGGGCTGCTACGTCTGTTCCTGTCAGTCCGGCCCGGCCTTCTCCATCAGCATTTCCCACCCAGACTCCTACCGCATATTCGGGAGTAACCCCAATCGCCCAGGCATCTCTCGAACCAAAACTTGTCCCCGTTTTCCAGGCAACCTTTCTTGACGCCGGGAAATTTCTCCATCCTGATTCTTCACCGGGGCGATAGACTTCCTTCAATGCATCAAACGTCAGATAAATAGAGGCGGCGCTGAGAACCGATGAGGGTTCGAATTGAAGCTGCTCATCCGGTCTTGTTACGAACGTCGGTTGATGAATGTCGCTCTTCACATAGCGATTGGTAATCGGTGTATTGTTATACCGGTTCAGGACCCGGGCCAGCGACGCATAACTTCCCGTCATATCCCAGAGCGTGGCCTCAGCACCACCGAGAATCAGAGAAAGTCCATAGTGATCGGGAGGACGCGTGAGCGTACGCATGCCATACGTTCGCAGGAGTGAGTGGAGCTTTTCGTAGCGATACGTACGCAACAGATTAACAGCAGGAACATTCAGTGACCGGATCAAAGCTTCATCTGCGGGAACAACGCCGTCGTACTGCCGCGAATAATTTTTTGGTGCAAAGCCATCAATCAATAAAGGCACATCCGAAACCAGTGTTTGAGGAAGAATTTTTCCTTCCTCCAGCATGGCGGCATACAGAAACGGTTTCAGAATGCTGCCTGTACTTCTGCGCGACGAAATAATATCCACTTCATATTCATGACCGTCATCATCCGTCGCATTACCAATGTAAGTAAGCACTTCGCCGTTCCGGACATCCAACACCAGCACGGCAAGGTTGTAAACATGATTGGCCTTAAATGAATGGTGGTAAAGCGCCGCGACAGCTTCAGCACGTGTCTGCAAGTCATACCGGATGGTGGAGCGAACACGATGCGTACCGTTCTCCGCGGATGATGGCAAGTGAGGAAGAAGATGCCGCGCGAGACGCGGCAGTGGCAACGGAGCAACAGGAATAGCTTCGTCCATCGCCAGCTTGCAAGTTAATTCATCGATGATGCCGTTGTCGCGCATACGCATCAGCAGCCGGTCGCGCTTGCGCTGAAGAAGCGCCCTGTTCCGACCGGGGTGAATCAACGCAGGAGCGTTTGGCAATACAGCGAGGAGCGCGGCCTCACCCCATGAAATCTGATCCGGTGCTGTTCCAAAATAACGCCAGCACGCTGCATCAAGTCCCACGACATTTCCCCCAAAGGGAGCATGAGCCGCATACATCGTCATGATCTCGTCTTTCGAAAAGCGCCACTCTAACCTGGTGGCGAGCAGCATCTCCATAACTTTTTCTACAATTGAACGCGGTTGATTTTTTCGCGAGAGACGGATGACCTGCATGGAGATGGTGCTGCCTCCGCTGACAATTTTTCCTGCGGATATGTTTTGCTGAACCGCGCGCAACATGGAACGAACATCCACACCGAAATGACTTTCGAATCGTTTGTCTTCGAAGGCAATCAGCGCCTGCCGGAACCGGAAGGGCACTGAATCAGGCTGCGGAAAACGCCATTGACCATCATCGGCAATAGATGCACTCAGCAGCCGGCCATCCGATGCCTCGAGCACACGGGAATAAGGTTCAAGAAACAATCGGTCCGGAAGTGCAACGATGTACCATATCAATGTCAGCAGAAGTACAATTCCTCCTGCTGATGATTTGGGATACTTCTTCGCGAAACGCCAGAACCGGTTCATAGTAAAAGGGCGGCATCGCATGCCACCCTGTATCATTTACTGATTGACTTGTTTGACGACATTCACTTCCATGCCACGCTTCCGCGCATATACCGTGCGATCGTACATTGCCTCGCAGCTCACGGAAGGAAGATAGTATGTACCAGCGTAGCTCGCTGTGAGCAATACCTTGAAAGTTTTTCGTGAACCGGGAGCGATGTCAAAATACGTGTACACCCGATCATCACGAATATCCTGATACGTGGGTTTATCCATCGAGAGCCGGTCTTCTGCACCATCCAGGCGAAGGTTATTAATCTCCCAACCTGAAGGGAAAATCTGGTTGAGGGCCATGTTCTTGTAGAGACCGCGGCCACCCGGATTGGTCACCGTAACCGATGCAATAAACTCGCTGCCCTGTTCGAGTTGTGTCGGATCAATGGTGAATCCGTCGAGGTTGGTGTAGGAGACCATTATACTCAAATTATTTTCATCGTCATTCTCTTCTCCACGTGCGGGCGTTCCCGTTGTGATGACCCGTGCAAACAACGTCGCGCCGGTTTGACTGACAACCTTCAGGCTACCTGCCTTTGCACCATCAACGGGCAAGCTGACCTGGGCATAAGGCAAGTCGGTAGAGGCCGTTACTTCCTTTCCATTCCAGGTGTAGGCAAAGCTCAGCTTCTTACCCTTCTCTTCACTGGCAAATGCACTAGCTGATTTCAAACACCACGCAACTGTTTGTGTACTGAGCCACATACCAGAGTTGCTCAGGGTTGAAGAAATTTCTTTTAATACTTCAAATGCTTTGGTTCTTTCACCGGTGAGCAGGAGCGTCTCAAGTATGATTGCCTTATCACGAAGATCCGAACCATACGAGGCAAACATTTCCTGATACGGCTTCACCTTTGTTGGCAGGCTGGCAATCAATTTCTTCGCAGCCTCCGGTTGTCCGGCCTTTGCATAAGCAGCCGCGAGCATCCATGAAGCTGTTAAGGGCAACTGCGGCAATTCGCGCAGGCGGTTCATGGAACTCAAATCCGGTTCACCTGCATTTGCTAACGCATACAGGCGATATGCCTGAATCAGTTCGCCACTTGCAGGTTCCCCATTTCTTCTCCACGCCTGTGCTCTGTTGCGCTCGAACTTCTTCCATTTCTTCAGCATGTCTGCAGGAACTACATAACCACGCAACTCAGCTTCGGTTAGAAAATGTCCTGCATAAGTTGTCCCCCAACTGTCTGCACCCTCTGCACCTGGCCAGTAGCCAAAACCACCTTCGCGTAATTGGAAAGATTTAAGTCGGTCAATTCCAGCCTTCACATTTTTTTGAATCAGACTCTTTTCGCCCTCACTCAGCTGCTTGATATTTTCCACATACAACTGAGGGAACACCGAAGAAGTAGTCTGCTCGATACAACCATAGGGGTATTGGAGGAGATACTTGAGTCGCTCGCCCAGGTTGATCGGAGGCAAAGTACTCAGCTCCAGAATGGCCGCATTGGTACCTGCCATACCCACCGGCACAATGCTCGCACTCCACGATTTGTTCTGTTCAAGAAGAGATTCCGTGACACGCGTCACAGGCGGGTTGGGATTACGAACTTCAATATCTATTTCATCGGTGGCTTTAAAGTTGCCCGACGTTGCCGTAACGGAAACTTTGCCCACACCAAGTTTGGCAAGAACCGCCAGATCAAATTCTATTGTTTGATCGGAACCATTCATGTTGACTTGTTGTGTTTTTTGTACTGCGGATAAAGGACCTTTCACATCTACAGTCACCTGGACGTTCTTAATATTCTTATCCATGGTGAAGAGCGTTACGGGCAACTTCACTTTTTCATCCGGACCCAACACGCGCGGCAAGGTTGCCAGTACCATCAGCGGTTTACGAACCGGCGTTGCTTTCTCCACGGACCCATAGGCACCGTTGTAGCCCGCAACCACCATCGTTCGAACTGAACCGATATACTGCGGCATGATGAATTTATGAACCCCTTCATCGCCGTCAATCGTAAAAGGACCAAGATATTTTACGACAGGTTTAAATCGATTGGCTTTTGGATCATCCTCTTTCGCCGCTTCCATATCGCCTCCGATACTCAATAGTCGTTCGATACGCGATCCAAATGAACCTACCACCTGATCATATAAATCCCATGTCTTTACACCAAGCGCTTCACGCGCGTAAAAGCGTTTCCATGGATCGGGTGTTTTAAATCGTGTGAGATCAAGAAGTCCCTCGTCCACAACTGCAATGGTGTAAGTCATTTTCTTTTTCGCCTGTTCGGAGACACGAATGGTGACTTCCTTGCCTGGCTCAAGCACGTCCGGCATTTGAATGATGGGTTGCAGTCTTGAATTCTTGTCCTCAACCTGTACCGGAATGACGCCATACAGGCGCATTGGCAGGTCGTTGGTCGTCTGGGCGTGAGGTTGTATCAGGGTGACATGAACAAAAACGTTTGGTGTCATCTCGCTCGTCACGTCGAATGAAAACGGCGTATCTCCTTTTTGCGTCTTCACCCACTCGCTTCTGAGCACCCGTGTTCCGTTTTCAACGCTCACCAGCGCGCGACCTTCGCCGGAAGAAGGAATCACAATACTTGCTTTCTCGCCGGTCTGGTACACAGGCTTATCCGAATTAAATGTCAGCATGGTTGCGCCCTCATTTCCACCACGCGATCTGCCTGCCCATCCCGGCCAGTCGATGTAAACTATTTTCGCTGTGGCATGACCAGATACGGGATCATAAGCACGCACGAGGTATCTTCCCCACTCCGGATAGGATATTTTGAATTTCCAGGTACCCTTACCGTTATTGGTTCTGGTCGTGCCACTCGCCACCAACGACGATTCACTATCGCTTACATATACGGCTTCCTCACCGCTATTATCCCACCACCATCGCCAGGAAATTTTATATACGGACATTTCAATTTTATCACGGTTCACCGCTTTACCAAATGCATCGATGGTAACGACATCAACTGTGTGTGTGGTATCGGTGAGTAACATACCCCTGGCTTTATCACCAGGTGGTAACCGAATACCCGTATATGAAGTGAATGGGTAGTATGGTAACGAAAACCGATCGACAGAGAAGTTGCCGCTCTCCTCGAAAACCTTACCGCGGAAGATGGCGTTCAGCACCCCAGGTGCATTGGCGGTCGTTTCGAGCGAGGTAGAAATGACGGCCTTGCCATCCTCATCTGTCTCCCCATCAAAAATGGTTTGTGCTTCACTGGAGAAAGTTCTGGAAGGATCTTCGAAGGTATAATCGGGAAACTTATCAAACCTGGTTTGTCCTTTCGTGAGCAGCACTTCAAACTGCGCTTTCAGATTTTTGCCGACAGCTCCGTGAAGCCAATTTACACCGAGAGTTCCACGGACATTGTTAGCTTCCGCGGTAATTCTGTCAACTCCAAAGTCGAGGTTAATTTTAAGACGGTTGGGCTTTACCGTTTCGATCTTCACCGGTTGTGTAAAGGTGGTCCCTCCTACCTTCACGCGTGCCGTCCAGTCACCTGTTGGCGCATCCGATTCGGTGGCCGTCGCCAGTTTATAAAATCCATTTTCGTTATTACTTCTGACAATTCGCGAAGCCACCTGTCCCTGCGGATTTTCCAATTCAAACACGACCGGATGATTGCGCGGAAGTGTTTTTAATCTGTCTTCGATAATCAATGTCATGAACAGGGAATCTCCTGGTCTCCATACACCGCGATCGCCGTAAAGGAATCCTTTCAAACCCTTTTGCACATACTCACCGCCCACGTCGAAATTACTCATGGACAGCGCTTCGCCGTCTGGAATTTTCAGGTAGCCAAGTTGTGCACCATTCCGAGCCACCAAAACAAAAGGAGTTTCTTTCGTAGTCAATTCGATCCTGCCCGATCCATCCGTAGTACCTGACGCGAGAACCTGTTGTTGGAAATCATACAGCTCGACAGTAACGCCGGATAGGGGCTCCGTTGTTTTCAGGTCAGTAAGGAAAGCAATCGTTTTCCCGTCTCCACCCCGTTTCGTGATGATGCCCATATCGGAGGCCAGAATGTTTCTGCTGATTGACTTATCTCTTGTGTAGTATGATGAATTACATGGATTGTTCCGCTGATTCCAGTCGTAGTCTTCATCGTAGTAATAAGACTCATAGGAATCCCAGTAGCTTGACTCACCTTCCGGCTCCGACCAAATTTCCTCACTTGCAAAAGTTGCCGATTGTTCATCATCAGTATCTCCGCAAGAAAGGGCAGCGTCCGATTTCTTAAAACTCAAACGCACCTGATAAATGGCCCCCGGTTCCGGAGTTATCAGACTAGTCAGATCCAACGTGTACCGGTTCCATCGCCCGATGTCTGTGACCCCGCTGCTTTCCAGAGAAATGGACTTTGTCAATATCTTCTTACCAACACGCCTGATTTGTTGATTCCCATCCAGTTCATTGACCTGAAGAAACTGCAGAACATTCTTTTCATAAATACGAATAACGGTAGCGGTTACGGATTTCAAACTCACTGCCTCGAAGGGCAACACGAGACCATTTGTCGAGGGAAGTATATTTCCTTTTCCAACAAAACGTACCGCAGGATCCAGCTGCTCGAATGCAACGGTCGCGCTACTGCCTTCCTTCATTTTGTAGTCCAGAATATTTCTTACGCCTGCATTTACGGTCAGTGTTTTTGATCCGCTCTGGCGTACGGGGGGATATACAAGAACTTCATTATCTCGTATCTCAAAATCAAGATTTGGCAAATCTTCAATGGTAATTAATCCGGAAAGATCCTGTTTCTCTTTAAGCGGATCAGAAAACTGAACGACAACATATTGATTCGGACTTTGAACCACCTTCGTATTCACGACCTTGAAATCCCCCAGGGCCACAATCTCCACTTCCTGCTTCTCCTCGCCTTCCGCACCAATCGGCGCACCCTTGCAGTCTAATATCACTTTGCTTTCCTCTTCCTTTCGTTCAACATCTTCCACCACAAACTGATGTTGTTTCCCATCCGTGCTGTGCGTCCACGAAAGTTTCAGCTGCCGATCGTTCTGGCTCGCCGTCATCATCTGCTCGACGGCTTCGTTTGAGGACACATCGGCCGTGACCAATGAACCTTCAACCTTCAGCTTCCGAAGCTCTGTTTTGACATAGGGCTTCACATTGTCGACCGTCAATAAAAAGTTTTGGGGAATGACCTGAAAAGTATATTCAAAAGTTTCAAGTCCGCCAGGAAGCTCATCAATCAGCTTGGAGAGATATAAACTCACTTCATAGACCTGACCGGACTTCAATTTTTCATCGGGCCGGAACTCAACGGTATTCTGTTCCAGCCAAACGGTCTTTCCAGACACAGACGGGCTAAAACTAAAAAGCCGCACGTCAGATTCCTGTCCGACCATTGCGGAGTCCACAACGTTATTTGCAAATGTTATTCTTACCGATGCGTCCGATGACAGCAATCCCGCCGTGTAAGAAGTGATATACTCACCAAAAGCAGGATTAATAAATACACTGCCGGGCTTTTTTCCTTTCACGTTGGTGAAGTAGAAAACGCCGGCCACGACGATGAGCAAAGGAACGACCACCAGGGCAACCTTGCGGAGAGCTTGTTTATTCATGGGAAAAGGATGGGATTGATGAACCTATGCAATATCCGAGAATTGGTATGGTTTTTTAACGAAGCGACAAAAAAAATCTTATACGCGTCCGCGGGCCTCCGGGCAATACAAAATACTCCAGAAATGCAGCGATTTATAGATGAAAGCTACTTTGGGAATACCGTCTACGATTACTTCATTGCTTTAGTCATTCTTGCACTTGGAACAACAGCGATACTTATTCTGCGCAAAGTTGTCATCAACAAACTCAGGCGCATTTCTGAGCGGACGGAAGGAAAGACAGATGACCTGATTGTCGCCAACATTGATCGCTTTGGCATTGCTGCGCTTCAATTCGGAGTTCTGTACTGGGCGATCACATCACTCATCCTCACCGATAAAGTGGCCCGGGTTGTGGAAGTCGCCGCGTCCGTGGTTGTCACCTACTTCATATTACGCCTTTTATCGGCCATTATTCTCTATCTGCTGCAAAACCGGATTCGCCGGCAAGAACGGGGTGAAGAAAAAATACGCCAGCTGGGCGGGCTCATGCTCATCATCAACTTCATCATCTGGATTATTGGTCTCGTCTTTTTATTTGATAACCTGGGATATAATGTAACCACCATCATCACAGGGTTAGGAATCGGTGGTATTGCGGTAGCCCTTGCTGCACAGAATATTCTGGGGGACTTATTTAATTACTTTGTCATATTCTTTGACCGGCCGTTTGAAGCAGGAGATTTCATCGTTGTGGATGATAAAATGGGGACGGTGGAATATGTGGGTATTAAAACAACCCGAATCCGCAGCCTGAGTGGCGAGCAGATCATCATGGGCAACAGCAACATTACGGGATCCCGGATTCACAACTTCAAGCGGTTGAATACCCGTCGCGTTGTGTTCTCATTTCATGTGGACTATGAGACGCCGGCGGATAAACTCAGGATTATTCCGGAGATGATTAAACTTATCATCCTGGAAGAGCAACCGATGACACGCTTTGACCGGGCTCATCTTGCGAATTTCGGTGATTGGGGACTACGGTATGAAGTGGTCTATTTTGTCGACACGCCCGATTTTAACCTGCACATGGACATCCAGCAAAAAATCTATTTGAAGGTTATTGATGCCCTTGCCGGCCAAGAGGTTTCCTTTGCCATGGTGACCAAACGCTTTCTTGAAGAGGAGCCCCGCAGGTTTTCGGGAGACCGAACTCCCATTAATCAACGCCCGTGACATCGGCCGGCTTGTCACAGGCGACAGACTGCACATAATCGCGGATGATTTGAATTTCCTTTGCGTGCCGACTTCCCGCAAATCCGGACAGGTGCGTATAGTCAATCCGTTGTGTGTACTCCTGCAGATAAAGAACAGAAAGCGGGGCGTATGACCAATGCCATTTCTCTTCCCGGTGGCCGGTCGCGCGGTTGGCGTTATAGGGCTGGCAAAATCCATAAACACCGGCATTTTCTTTCAACCAGTTATACACCTTCAGCCCTTCACCGCGAGCAAAATATGCATCTGAAAGCGAGTTCAAATCAATGTCTGTACCCCAGTGATGTCGCGAAGCACCGGGCATAGCACTGAATTCAAGAATTTGCTTCATTCTTTCCTTTTCATCTGCAATCTGTGACGCATAGACACCTCCTGATTTAGTGCGCCCTTCCCATTTCGCATCCCAAATACTCTTTTGGTGATAAAAAGTTCTTGTCGCGGAGAGAATGCGAAGATCCACACCATCTTTTAATGCCGCAGCCCTCATTTGTTTGAAAGCCGCATATACCGTCTTTTGCAAATACGCGCCGAAAGCCGAGGGCAGGGCATCCTGATTTTCAATTTTTACAAAATCAATGTGTTTGCGAGGGTTGAATTTCCCTGTCAGAAAATCCTCGCGTGTTTGCCCTGGAAGCAAAATGAATTGAAATAAGCACAAGAGCAAAATGCCTGTACGACGCATGCGCACAAGTTAAAAAGAAAGCGGCAGTATTCGCAGCCGGATTCGAGGGTGAAGTTGCACACAAAAAAAGGGCGCCTGTTGAGACGCCCGTTCAAATCATTCCTCTGATTTGTTATTTCTTTTTCTCAAGCACAAGGGTAATCTTATTGAAATCAGCCGCGGCATTGATCACCCTTCGGAAATCTTCATAGCGTTCCATCGGCGCTGAAATGGCCTTGTAGTATTCGCGGATTTTCACCGTGAGCATATTATTTTCCATCGTATAGTCAGAGTCAAACAAATAGGGAGAATTATCATCCTTATCGTAGAAGACCTTAAGTTTCAGGTCATCCGGATTTTTCACGACGTAACCTTGGGGAATTTGAATCCGGATTATTCTGTCATAGCCACGGTTGTAGTCATTTTCTATTGGCAACACCCTCTTGTCTTCCCGATACATTTCAGTCTGCGGCCCAATCAGATCACCCACTTTTAAAAGGATGCGGGGACCCGCGCGCTCTACAAAGTGTTCCGTTGTAAAATCAGTGGACAACAGAAACTCGAGGGTTTGCTTCTCCTTTGGAATCTTGACGTCCCATTTGGTGACTTTGGCGTCGGGCGCAATTCCCTTAGTAAGTTCATTGACCATATTCACCTTCTGCTCATCGGTCATCAAATCATAATACGGAACGATATACTGTCCGTTATAACCAGACATCATTCGCTTCATCACAATGACATTACCCGTCATTTCGCTGTTAAACTGAACATTAATGTCCATGTCGTCCTTGCTCAGCGAATAGTCTGCAGCGGGTATCTCGCGGATTTCCGCAAGCGCACTTTTTACTTCACCAATATTGAACGGTTCAATCACCAGTCCTTGCTGAGCTGTATAGGAAGCCGGAATAAGGGGAAATCGCAGAGCGATATCAGTTGGTGCAAAAAATTTATCGACATCCGGAAAGTAGAAGAAATATTCATCCAGATAACCCCACGTATCAAACTCCGGATCAAATCTAAAATCTTCGCGACTGCATGTCATGGTGATGTGAGCTTTGATGCCAAGGCGCTGAAATACAGCAAAGAAAAGTTTTGTGAGTCCTTGTTTCGAGGCAACTTTACTCTGTACAATAGACGATACCTTATCCAGTTCATCGGCGGAACTCTCCTGATTGATCTGCACGGTATTTTTAATCTTATCTTCAATGTTTCGAATGCGCTTTTCCAAAGGCATTGACGCATTGTCGCCAAGCGTTTTCAAATACTTGTCGAGTGCCTTATCATCATCCTTATCTCGCTCGGATATAATCGTATAAAATCGCTTTGCTGCTTCATCCCACGTGTTTAGTCTTGCTTTTGAACGAGCATTATTATAGGCGACCTTAAACTCAAGCCGGCTCCGGTGCGGATTATCGTATCCAAACTGCTCTTCTTTAATCGGCGTAAGCTCGGAAAGTGATGCACGATAAATATTCAGATCTTCTTTCTGTTCTTTATTGATGGCAGGGAAGCCGTTGTACGATTTGAAGTCGAATTCCAGATGATCAGGGCAACTTAACGAAAAAGAGATGTTTCGCATAAGCCGGTTGGTTTGAAACACGGAGCGCTCATACATTCGTCCATATGTCCTGCGGGTGTAGTAGTATTCAATCTCGCTGCCTAACTCCACCCCCTCCATGGCAAATATCTTGTAGCCCCGGCCGGCCTGCTCATCTTTAACTTCTTTCAAATTGTTCTGATCAAACAATACGACCTTTCCGTTTTTATCTATCGACCGGGCCTTTACCGTCACGACCTGATCGTCCTGACTCATGGAAATATAAATCCTGTTGTTTCGTTGAATTGCTTCCGTGTTGTTTACAAAAACGATTCTGTGAAAAGTCACATACATTACAAACTTTTCTCCCTCAATCCTGTAATCGTACTGAACATGATTCTTCAGAATGATCTCCGATTCCTTCATATCGGATTCTGTCAACCGAATGCGTTCGCGTTTGGCATCCCACTCATATTTGATATCCGATGCGAAGCCAGCAACGGCCGAAAAGACAAATAATAAAACCGTAATTCTCCTCATTGCTTTTTCTTTAAAATGATCGCGTCTTTATATACTTCACTGATTTTTTTAACCGACTGATTCCAAACCTCGAAATCCTTTTTGTCCATCAATAAATAATCCAGATAGAATTTTTTAGTAAACAGAATTTTTGAGCCTTCCTTTCTATACGCCACTTCCAGCCCCATCAAAGGATCTGAGACATGAACATTCTCGGGCATATACTCCACTTCATAGCCTGCCGGAATTTCGAACTGATAATACTCGTTCTTGACGTACTTATAGTCCGACTCAATCGGAGTTTTTCTCGTCTCCATGTTGATGAAGGCATTGTAATAATCCTTGTTCAGATTCAGGTTTATATAAATCTCGTCGCCGAGACTTTGATGATAATCACTCACGCGAAACTCATAATCAACAAATACCGGCTGGTCCCGCTGCGTCAGGTTATTGACCGTAAACCGATCCAAAAAGAATTTATTGCTACCCTTGCTCAGCAATCGGGTCACGTACTTCCGGACATTATCTTCCTCCGCGCGATCCAGACTGTATGACCCGAATGTTTTCGGAAATCCCCACATGGAATACCTTCCACGTCCCACGAGTTGGTTACCAACAATGTTCAGCGAAATTGAGTCTGAACTGAAGTTCTTCTCTTTATTGATGACCGGCACTTCCCGCACCTCAAATTTGACATCACTGAAAGCAATCAACGCCTCTTTCCCCTGGATCATCGATGACGGGTAACCAAATGTGGTGTAATCGCTCGTTGCGTCAAGAAAGTAATACGATCCATCCGGCGAGACATAGGTTGCAATCATATGGTCGTCGACCAGTGGCGTAGGAAGTTTTGAGTAGCGATAAGGAATATTGCGCGAACCGATCCAGGTATGATAAGACTTTACACCAGCCTCCGCCAGCATCCCGACAATCAGATTCGCCATATCCTTGCAGTCACCATAGCGCTTCTCACACGTATATGAGGCATCGTTGGGTATAAATCCACGCATTCCCTGTTCAAATGCAATGTATTGAATGTTGGACTGAACCCAGTAGAACACGTTGCGAACGATGTCCAGCTCTGTTTTAGAATTTTGCTTGATATCTGCAACCACCTTCTTCAGGTCCTCCGACGGATTCACGTTCAGGTGCTTGATATAGCCATAATAGGTGCTGTATAAATCCTTCAATTCAGAAAGCACCTTCGTTGTTTTTCCATTCTTCGTGAATGATTTCACATAACAAACCACATGGGGTTCATAGTACCGTACTGCAGGACTATCATCTTCATAGGCAATTGCAGGCAGGTCAGTGGCGGTAAAGGTGTATTGAATCATTTTACCCTTCTCGGATTTCGAAAATCGAATTAAACCTTTCGGGTCATTCAATATCTCGTAGTGCAAGTCAACATCCTTGGGAAACTGAACCGTGTACGTTGTTCTCACCTGAGGCAGATAGCTTGAAAAAAGAAAACCCGGAATAAATCGCGCTTCCTTCTGCACCATCTTATATCGCAATTGTGTTTTGTTTCCTAACGCAACTTGTGGAAAATTAAAAGTCTGATAATACGAATCGTCATAGAAGATGTTATCGTCCTGATCATTTTTCTTGCGAATATCTGTAACCGGCACATCCCGAAAACGGCTCTTATCCCACACCAGCGTTTTCGCCTGAATATCCTTGACTTCAGCAAAGCTGTTGCCATAAATCTTTTTGTCTGCGAGACCGGTCACTTGTTCCTTCAGAAACGCCATTTCTTCATATACTTCAGAGAGCACTGAAAGAGAATCGCCAGCAAAGGAAATATTCAGTACTTCACTCCGATCAAGAAACACCGCCATATCCGAGGGATATTTCTTCGTTAGTTCCGTGACGGGGTTTTGCGCAGCAACGCAGACCGTCACAAACCCTAACATGAATGCCAAAACTTTTTTCATAATTAAAATTCAGCTAAACCATCCCAATACACATACTCTTTTATCTTCTTCCCGGTCTTATCATAAACAATCGTCTTGCCATTTCTCTCGCCGGAGTTCATCCCAATTGTGAGGGCAGGAGTTCCGTCTTCGCGGAAACACTCCACAACACCATCCATAAATCCCTGAACAAAAGTACCCTTCTCTTTTACCTTGCCGTTGGCATGATACTCGACGTAAGGGCCATCAAACTCTCCAAACTTATATTGATGAGATTCCAAAAGGTTTCCATTTTCATAAAATTGTTTTCGGATTCCATGCCGGTAACCGTTCTTCCATTCTTCAATCAAGGCCGGCTTCCCATTGGCAAAATTGATGGTTATCGTTCCCGAACCATCAAATTCCACCCATTCACCTGCCTGACCATTGACGACAGAGCGGTAAGCGACGAGGTTATCGAATTCAAACAATTTGTCCAAAAAATGCGTCCCCTCCGGCGTGTAATAGGAACCGATTCCATGCGCGAGTCCGCCTGTGTTAGGCAATCGGGAACTGCATTTTCCGTTTGGATGGTAATACGTCCAGATGCTGTCTTGCTCTCCATCAACGTAGATACCCTCGCTCGTTTTTGAACCCAACTCGTCGCGAAAAACCCAGTAGCCAGCCCGTTGGCCGGATTCATATTGACCCTTCGTGATTTCCACACCAGCCGGGTTGTACGACGTATAAGGACCGTCCCAATTTCCCCGCTTATTGCCATAAGAATATTGAGGCGTTCCATCCGGGAAATACAAATTAACAATTCCGTCAACATAGCCGCATTTGAGCGAGAGTTGGAATTTAGGCTTTCCATTAGGATGAGTCAGTGAAATCTGCCGCGTACCGTTCGAATTTTGTTTCAAACTACCCACCAGGCCCGCCGCGTTGTAATAAGTGATGTCTTTGATGCCATGCTTGTCATTTTGGGTCACGTTGGTCAGTTTGCCCTCGAGCGAATAATTATAAGTTGCTCCGGTTCTTTGATCGAAAAGAAAATACGAATCGCTTTCCAGAGTACCGTTGCGATAATAGGTCAGCCATTGCTGTTCTGCTTTGTCATTCAGGTACCATCCCTCCCGGGCTACCTGACCGTTTTCAAAATAATAACGATATAAACCGTGGAGTTGGTCGTTGACATAGATTGCCTCTGATTGTTTTTGGCCAGAAGGATAATACTCCGTTGTCTTTCCCTCGTAATTGCTGTTCAGATAATTCTTCTCTACTGTCAATACGCCATAACGGTTGTAATATTTCCACAGCCCATGAACCTGCCCATCCTTATAAGTCCCCTCCGACATCAGCTTCCCGTTGATGTGGTAGTTCTTGCAGGTGAAATTACCCTTGTCGTTTCCGTTCCTGCCCAGGACATTACCCTTCTTATCATAGAAGATCGACTGAATGATTTTGCCCTTCTTATAGGTAATGACGTAATGCTTTATCCCATCGTAATATATGACGTTGTCTCCATGCCGCTTTCCTTCTTCGCCAAAAGGACGCTCTTCCGTTAATACGCCCTTTCGATTAAAGAAAGTCCATTTTCCTGACGGATCTCCTTTGGCATCAAAGATATTCACCTGCTCAAGCTGGCCATTGCTGTAATAGTACTTCCAATCGCCGATCGCTACGCCGGCTGCATACTTACCTTCGGACTTCAACTTGCCATTAGAATGATAAGCTTTGAACTCCCCATCAAGTTTACCATTGACATAATTCATCGAACGCTCCAACTTTCCATCCGGAAAGAAATACGTAAGCTTACCGTCCAGTTCTCCCTCTTTATACTGGTACGTCGAGCGCCGCTCACCCGTCACGAAATAATCTTCCCCTTTGCCGTGGCGCTTTCCGTCCTTAAATTCAACTACTTCGTTCAACTGACCGCATGGATAAAATATCTCAACTTTGCCGTGAATTTTATCATCCTTCAGGAAGAAGTGCTCTATTTTACTTCCGTCTTCGTTGTAGTTAGTCACTTCATTGGTTGCATAATTCTCAACGCCCTTTAGTCGCCCGGAACTGAAATAGTATTTCCATATTCCGGTTTTAGAACCCTCATCATTGTAGTTTCCTTCGGCGGAAAGCTCATAATTGTCATAATAATATCGCCATACACCTACTTTTTTGTCTCCGTTCATGTTGCCCAGCGCATCAATGTTGTTATCGTCGTCATAGTGCGCCTGCACCTTCTCGGTTATCCCGCTCGCTGGAAGGAAGACATATTCGCGTTTTGCACGAAACGAGGCATTCATGATATCAAAATAAGCGTCGAGCACCTTCTCATTCTTTGACCGCCACTTCTTTACTGCCTCAATGGACGTTGATGCAAGCAGATGATAAACAAAAGGCTCGATTTGATCTTTGTCCTTTAACGACTGGTAAATGGGAAGATAAAATTTAATCCACTTATCCTGGCTGTTTTTGTTAATTCCATCGAGCTGACCGAATAACAACTCAAACTGGCGCACAATTGGCGCAGTCATAGGAAAGCGGGATTTGAAGTTTTCTTCCATCGCAACCTTCGATCGGATGATCTGGTCCAGCTTCTTCAAATCATTCAAGTCCTTCGAGGGAATTGATCCCTCTTCCTTAAACTGGTTGTCGACCAGATTATTAATGAACACCAGACGCTCGTTGTCACCATTTGCAATGCTGAGGTATATTCCAAAGCTCAGCAGGGCATGCGCTTTGTTACCCTGAAAGGCCGATAACCGGCCGAGATTCAGATGAGAGCCACCGTGGTAGGGGTTAATCTCAAGTACCTTGAAGAATATTTCGGTGGCCTTTTCATAGTCTTTCTTATTGTAGTAGGTAATTCCCAGACTGTATAAAGCAGAATAAAAAGCCGGATACTTTTTAAGAATATTTTCGAAATGCGCTATGGCCTTGTCAAACTCTTGCTTCTGCTCCAACGCCATTCCTTGAGTTTTCAAAAGATGTGAATTTTGATAAGAAGGCGTCTTCAATGCCAGATCCGCAGTGGCTATCGCGCTATCAAACTTTTCTGCTGCAAAGTAAGTCAGCGCCAGTTCGGTGAGCATGTACATGTAGTTTGTGTCGCGCTCCGGAATTGTTTTATATAACAGGATTGCTTCGGCATACTTCCCGGAATCATATAAAGCCTTCCCCCGCTCGATAACTTCGCCGCTGTTAATCAACTTGGGCTGAGCAATAAGAGAGAAGCTGAAAAATAGGAATAGAATTGCTGGAAAAAGGGATCTTTTCGAAGAAGGCATAGTTCAGATGTTTCGTCTAAAAATAGTGAACGAAGATTTCATCCAATAGCCGGAGTAATAAAAGTTGAGAAAGACGAAAAAACAGGCGAGCCTGGTTCCGTTGACAGAATAGTCCTAAAGTAGTAGAAACCCCGGCAAGGCGCCGGGGTATGCAGGTTTATCCAATGATTCTTTTGTCCCTGGCGACAAAATTTGCCAAACCCATCAGTGCAGCCGCGACCATGATGTTCCGGAAGAAGTTGACCATTTCCAGTTCCATCTCCCGATCCAAAGAGCCTGTCATGGCATCAGAAAGTTCAGCCCCCATGGCGCGGGGCAGGTGCACAAGAAAGGCCATCAGGATGACGTAAAGCGCCATCAGTGTGTAGGCAAGCTTATCATATTTCTTGATTAAGGCACTCACGATGAACAACACAATACAGGCGAGCGTAAAGTAATTCCAGAAATAAGGAAATGGAATGTAGTCCGGAACAAATGCCGCACCTACCTCTGGCTTACCCAAATGCAACCCAACGTACATCAAAAACGACAGTGGAAATAGCCACGTGGAAATTTTCAGAATCTTATTCATACGGGTTCGATTAATTATTTGGGAAAGGAATAACCGGACGAATTTCAACAACACCTCTGGGATATTGGAGAATGGGGCATGTCTTACTCCAAGCCTCCACTTCTTCCAAGTTATCTGCGTTGCATAATAAATACCCCGTCAGTAATAAATTGTCAGGCGTTTTCAGTGGCCCTGACGATGAACCTGTTGTGCGCACGACGGCGCCGTTGTACTCAATCGGCTGCGAGGAGATCAGTTTTCCTTCCATCGCAATTTTTCCGATCCATTGTTGCCAAAGGGGCATGTCACGCACCATATCTTCAGGCGTCGTGATGTAGTTGTCTTTACCACTTTCATTGTGGAACAAGAGGAGATAAGCTTTCATTTTTCTTTTGATTAGTTTGATAAGTCAAAAGTGAAGGAAAGCTTTCAGTACTCCTGTTGACAAATGTCAATGTTTTCAGAGTTTGGTCTTCAGGCGTGAAAATGTCTCCTGACTGATGCCGAGGTAAGAGGCAACAAGTTTACTGGATAAACGCGCCATCAATTTGGGGCGGTAGTTCATCAGCCATTGAATTCGCTCCAACGCCGAGAGTGAAACGAAGGTATTAATCCGATAAACAGAGTTTGCATACGATGCTTCCAGAATTTGCCGGTACACCCGGTCAAACTGCGGAACAGTTTGCATCATCTTTCCAAATGAAGGATAATCAATGGCGCATAGCTCCGATGGCTCGACTGTTCTGATATTTTCCGTTGCAGGCACTTGCTGCCCAAAACTCATCAATTCAGAACACCAGTTATTTTCAATGACAATATCGCGTGTCGTCTCTTCCCCATTTTTATCATGAACAAAAACCTGAAGGCAACCACTCGCAACAAAATATACATACTTGCACACCTCCCCTTCCGACAACAGCGTGTGATTTCTTCTGGTGGATAACGTCTGAAAATTCGCCAATACATCTTCGAGATGATTCACGTCATTGCCAAGTCGCTCGACAATGTGGTGACGTAACAGGTCAATGGCAGAAGGCATGATGTGTCAATTTACATCTTTTTCATCCGAAGAAAAGTATTACCCAATGCAATCAACCAGATTAACCAGGCCGTGCTCCCGGCAAAGCCTGCCCAGGATATCTCGGGGAGAGAAGGAATCACCGTGGCGAGCAATTCAGCCTGCGCGAGGAAATACACGCTGGAAATGATTATTCCACTCGCGGCCACAGTTTTGCTGATGACCGCCAACCGGAACAGAACGATACTCATTCCGGCAGTCCAGATGACGGTGAGCAATTGCCCCACATGCTCACCCAAAAGAACGCCACCGGATTGATGTATCATGAGGAAAGAGACTTCAATTGCGTCTTGTTCAGCAACGGACTGGCTACCCGCGTAGAGCCTCGCGAGCACGGGAACTACAAATACCCAACGCAGGAGGCCAATGATTTGGGCGACTCCGCCAACAATACCAAGCGTCGTAATCCATTTGACACCCGCTTGTTTTCCACTGACGAACTCTCCCACTTTGGAGAAAGCAATCACCAACGGAATGCCTGAAAGCGCGAAGGCGAGCCAAACAAGAATTAATGAGGTCCCGCCGTGGTGAAACGCTTCAAGAATCACCCCTGCAGGTAAACGAAGGATGTCAGGATAGTTGAAGATAATCGTGAGTATGGTGTAGGGTATGAATACGAGTATCGCTCCAATAATCAATAAAAAACCAGAAGTGCGCATGACCTTGCTGCCTTTAAAAGAAAAATGAATAACTGATTCCCGGGGTTGGATTTACTTTCACTGACTTTCCATCGGCCGCAAGAACAGCAACGCCAAGGCGCAGATTGAGTCCTTTGTAAGCCATCCATCGAAAACCAACCTCCCCAACAGCGGCGTTGACATTTTCGTATTCGCGGTTCATCCCGCGGGCCCATGACAAAGAGCCATAAAATGAAGAAGGGTTTTCCTTTCGGCCAACTGGCAGAAACCAGTAAGTCGCACCCGTCTTCCAAAACCGGGTCGTTATACCAGACTCAAAATTCGTCACGTAATAACCTGTGTGCACCGAGATGTGCCGATACCGGTACTCCAGTCCTATAGAAGGATTCCGGAACGCATTGATGCTGATTTCATTTTTTGAAAATGATTGACTCTTGCCAAATAGTGGCAGCAGTGAAAAAAGGATGATGATTGTTGTTGTTTTCATATCGTCGTTGTTGACGATACAAAGGTGCAAGCCGCAACGCACCTGCTACTGGACAAATGTCCATTTCGTACGTCAGCGTATTTCGCTCCGAATCCGGCTCAGGTGACGCGGCGTAACGCCAAGAATTGAGGCGAGGTATTGAAGTGGAATCTGCTGAATAAGTGCAGGCTCCTTCTCAAGCATTTTTTCATAACGCTCTTTGGCGGAAAGTAAAATTCCATCCAGCCTGCTTTCATCGATGCAACAAATCTGCCATTCAATGACACCGAGGTAGTAGGTGGCAAATGATGGCATCTCCCTGACCAACGCTTGCTGGGACTCGCGGCTGATGCTCCAGACGACGCTATCGGACACCGCTCGAATATTTTCCCGCGCCGGAATTTGTTTGAGGTAACTGGTCAATGAGGCAACGAATGAATGAGCACCCGAAGAATAGGTCGTTTTCTCCTCACCGTTTAAATAGATAAAATATTGAAGGAAACCAGACTCGATGAATCCGAGATGTTTGCTGACGTTCCCTTCCCTGAGAAAGAAATCACCGCGGGCAATTGCGCTTCGCTTGAACTTACCTGCAACGACTGATGCCTCTTTATCGGAGAAACCTTGAGTCTGAAAAAAATTGCTTAACAACTCACTCATATCAAAACGAACCCAATTAACATGAGAAAAAACGAAAACCGGCTACTGAATGTGACTTGATCGGGAAGATTTTTTCCTGCATTTTATATTCCTCATCAAAATTAAAATACAATGCGCCACCTGCTCACCGCGTTTGCCTTTGCTTTGCTGGTCACCTCCTGTACGACACCGGAGAAACCTGTTGACCCGAAGATAGCAAAGTTGAAACTCCCTGACGGTTTTGTTGCCGAACACCTTCACAGTCCGTCAGAGCAGGGTCAGGGCTCGTGGGTGGCCATGGCATTTGACGACAAAGGCCGGATGATCACATCTGACCAGTATGGTGCGTTGTACCGGTTCCCAATTCCCTCAATTGGTGACACCACTTCACTGCAAATTCAACCGCTGCCACTGGAGGGCGAAGCGGCCGGTGACTCATCCAAACTCAACATTGGCTATGCGCAGGGCCTGCTCTATGCTTTCAACAGCTTGTATGTGATGGTGAACTTCTGGGGCGACGACAACTTCAGCAAAAGCAGCGGACTCTATCGTCTTGAAGACACCAACAACAATGATATGTATGATAAGATGACGTTGCTCCGGAACTTCAACGGAGCAGGTGAACATGGACCACACAGCATCAAATTGTCACCCGATAAGAAATCATTGTATATGGTTGCTGGCAACTTCACCGACTTGCCTGAAATGAATTCATACCGTCTGCCCAAAGTCTGGAGCGAAGACAACTTATTTCCCCATATACCCGACCCAATAGGACACGCAACCGATCGCACTGCTCCCGGAGGATGGATCGCGAAGTTTTCCCCTGATGGCAAAGAATGGGAACTTGTCAGCGCAGGGTATCGAAATACGTATGACATCACCTTTAATGCAGATGGAGAATTATTCGCCTACGATTCTGACATGGAGTGGGATTTGGGAATGCCGTGGTATCGCCCGACGAGAATTTGTCATGTGACGAGCGGAAGTGAATATGGATGGAGAACCGGCAGCATCAACTGGCCACAGACATTTGCCGATGCGTTGCCCCCGGTCATTAACATCGGACAAGGTTCACCAACCAATTTTGTCAGCGGGGAAGGCGCTGCCTTTCCGGAAAAATATCAACGTGCACTCTATGCGTCGGATTGGAGTTTCGGCATCATCCATGCCATCCACCTGACACCAAGCGGTTCCACCTATACTGCAACATCCGAAGAATTTTTGTCCGGTGCACCACTCCCGTTGACTGATGGCGTCTTCGGTCCTGATGGGGCATTCTATTTCATCACAGGCGGCAGACGTCTTGAGTCTGACCTCTATCGCGTGTACTACAAAGGAACTGATTCAACAAAACCAGTTGATCTTGAAACAACACCGACACCCGAAGCCAACATTCGAAAAATGCTGGAGGCCTTTCACCAGCCATCAGGTGCAAATGCCGTAGACAGCGCGTTGAAGTATTTGGGGCATAGCGATCGTTTTGTTCGTTATGCGGCGCGAGTGGCGCTGGAGCATCAGCCTTTCAACGCATGGGCTACACGCATGCTATCGGGTAAGGAAATAAACACACTCATCGAAGGCGCCATTGCCACAGCACATCAGGGAACAGCAGCGTCGCGCGACAGAATACTTGACCAAATGATGACAACACCCTACGCGTCGCTGTCCGATGCACAGCAACTCGCGTGGTTGCGCGCAGCCGAGCTACTCATCATTCGCCTGGGCAAACCATCAATACCAGTTACGAAGCAAATTACGGCGTACCTCAACGATCATTACCCCTCGGGCAACAACACAGAGAATCGCGCACTGGCAAAAATATTAATCACACTGGAAGCGCCAGGTGTCGTGGAGAAAACCGTCCAGTTATTGCGCGAAGCAAAAGATGAACCGGGAGAAAATCTCGCCATTGCACCTGAAGAACTTATTTTGCGGAATCCTCAATATGGCCTCGACATCGCATCGACATTGTCCAACGTACCCCCGCAGCAGCAAATCTATCTTGCCACCTTACTGAGCTCGGCCAGAAGCGGATGGACAACAACATTGCGTGATGAATATTTCAAATGGTATCGCAGTGCATTCGGTTATAAAGGCGGACGCAGCTACATTGGTTTTATTGATCGCGCACGGCAACTGGCGTTGGCGCAGGTCGACAAAAAAGATCAACAGCACTACCGCGAGATATCCGGACAGGAACTTCTTGACAAAAGCGGCAATGATCTGGCCGGATTACCGGAACCCAAGGGCCCATGGCACGAATGGAAAATTGACGAGGCACAAAAAGCAGTAGCCGGTCCGTTGTCCGGACGCAATTTTGAAAATGGGAAGAATATGTTTGCGGCGACGCTATGTAAAACATGCCATGCCATGCGAGGCGAAGGTGGCGCAATTGGTCCGGATCTCACACAACTTGGAACGCGTTTCTCTGCGGAAGACATGATTGTACACATCCTTGATCCAAACAAGGAGATCTCCGACCAATACGCAGCCACGGTATTTGAGATGGCGGATGGAAAATCAATTACGGGTACCATCATAAACGAGAACGAAAAAGAAATTACGCTTTCACAAAATCCATTTTCACCCAACATCACGCGCACAATCAGCAAGAGCGATGTTAAAGCGCGCAAGCGATCCACCGTCTCGTTGATGCCACCCGGATTAATCTACACGCTCGGCGAAGATGAATTGAAAGACCTCGTGGCATATCTGGTCGCGGGAGGCGATCAGGGACATCAGGTTTTTAAATAGTGGAAACGATTCGCTTATTTGATAATACTAAATCTGCTAATCACTCAAGTTGCACAGCGATAAGATTATTAACGGCTTCGCTTTGTTCTAAGGTCACACGCCTCGCGTCCGGCTCACGAAGAAGGCAGGTCATCACCCGCGACGCGTGAAACAAATTGATTTCACGAAGCAGATATAGGAGCCTGGAAATACCAGCACGTTACACCGTGCAAAATATTTGAAAAGGCTTGTCTCTCTCCAGTAACCAAAAAGATCATCGAAAAGACTGGACACTTTCGAGACTGCTCACAGATTTTTCTATGACAAAAAAACCGATGATGCTTCAAAAAAAAGGATGTATCAAATTTTATCCATCCATTTGAATAGAAGAATCAACGGCATTGGATAAATTATCCATCTGGAAATCTCCAATAAGCAAAGCGTTTTACGCGTACCAACTTTTATTCAGGGCTTATTGATTTGATCAAGTCGGATTTAGAAGACACCTCAACACTCAAAGTCTAACGGCTTTCACCGTCAACTCATCAATTTTATGAAACACTTTAAATTAAAAAACGCAATGCCGCGAATCTATTTTGTTATGATTCTATTTTCCTCATGCGGCCTGATACCCGAAGGACCAACGCCTGACAGTTATCTCATTCAGGGAGGAACTGAAGACCATGACCCTGCATTCTCACCCGACGGAAAACTTATTGCCTACTTCCATGACGATAAGTACAGTGGAACGCTTGATTATCCATCCGGTCTTTATATCATCAATAAAGCCAATGGAGAGCGACGACTCGTATTAGAAAGCATGAATATCAGTTCTCCGTCGTGGTCCCCAGACGGAAAATGGCTTGTCTTCAGCAATAAGTTCCGATTACAAAAATGCCAGGTGAACGGAGACAATCTCACGTCATTCCCGGGAATCAATGAGCTTGGATTTCCCCCGACTCACGCATCCCAATGGTCGGCCGACGGCACAACGATCGCATTCGATAGTTACCCGCAGTCGCACCACGGCATCTTTATTGTGGATGCTGATTTTAACAATCCCAGAGGAGTCTTCGATTTGATGATCGAAGGCACAGAACCTGAACTGTCAATAGACGCGAGCTTACTACTATTTGTTGGAGGGCCGATCTTCGATCGCTCATTGATGTCTAATCAGATATTCACAGTAGACGCAAAGCATCGGTTTAAGCAACTCACCAGAAATTCATATCAAAACAATACTCCCTCATGGTCGCGCGACGGCAAACGAATCGCGTGGACCATGGCGGGCAAACTTTGCACCATGAACGCGGATGGCAGCAATCAAAAAAAAATTTGTTACGGCAATGATCCTTCATGGTCGATTAATCATGAAATCGTTTTCACCCACGCGAACGCGGATTACAGCAAAGAAGTTCTTTATATCGTGAATGCAGATGGATCTGGAAAGAGGCAGATTACGTTCTAAATGACCAGGATTTATTTTTTAATATTGCTTTATATCACCCCTTCGGGGTTCAAAACATTTCAGACACGTATGCTATAATAATGCCATCCCTTCGGGATTAACGTGGTTTAAAAAAAGTCGATGCTGAAAGAATAAGAATTATCCAAAAAGAAACATCGATCCAAAAAATTGCAGCAACATATTTGCAATCGACGAACACGCCTGAATATTCCCTGTTATAAAAATCTTGTTTGATGATTGCTCTTCCAAAAACCCCGAAGGGGTGACATTATTATAGCAGATACAGGCTAAATTCTACCGAACCCCGAAGGGGTGACATAATCCAATCCCCTGGGGCTTACATAGTTTAGGAAAAGCCGGAGCTAAACAATGCGGATTACGCAAAAAAAAGAAAAATCTCGCAAAAAATTGCAGCAACGTATTTGCAATCAATAAACTCGCCTCCACTTCATTATTCCTTGCCGGTCATCATGATTGCAATTACAAAACCCCGAAGGGGTGACATTATTATAGCAAGAAACAACTTAAATCCAACCGAACCCCGAAGGGGTGATATAATTGAATTCACTGTAATTCAACACATGTTCGTTGAAGAAAACTCCCCCCGCGCGAGGGATGGAGGCACCTGCCTGCCGCCAGGAGGGTTTGTCTGAGCTTGCCTGCGGCATGCAGGCCCGCGCCTGACTTCATCATCATAAAAAATTATGCGTTCAATGGCGCGGCGAGTACCGACAGCCTGCCTGTCGGAAGACAGGCCCGACGCGAGGCTTGTGACGTGAAGAACAAGCCGAAGCGGCGCGCCCAAAGAAATCTTACTCTCTTCAAGCGCGCCGCCTTATAAAATTCTACTTAAACTAATCTCGCACTATACCCGTTCCTCAACTTTATTCATCACCCGTGTTTGTATCTGAATCGACTCGTGGTGAATAAGCTTCAACAATTCGGATGTAAACTCGGGCTCGAGGCCCATCGCTTTCGCCAGCGAGACGCGTGTCTGGATGATTTCTTCCCAGCGTGATACCTGAAGAATGGTCACGTTGTTCTCTTTCTTGTACTGACCGATTTTCTCCGATATCTTCATTCGCGCGGCGAGCTTCTGCATGATCTCATCATCCAACTGATCGATCTGCTCACGCAAAATGCTCAAAGTGTCTTTAAATACTTTATTGTCGGACGACACGGTGCGCACAACCAAGCCGTCGATGATTTTTGCCAATGACGCCGGCGTCACTTGCTGCTTCGCATCACTCCATGCCGCATCGGGGTTGATGTGACTTTCTATCATCAATCCCGCCATATCGAGATCCAACGCCTTCTGGCAAATTAATGAAATCAAATCTCTGTTACCGGCGATGTGACTCGGATCGCAGATGATATCCAACTCAGGAACACGTGTCTTCAATTCAATCGCGAGATCCCACATGGGTGCATTCCGGAAAGGTCCTTTTTCGAAGGAAGAAAACCCGCGATGGATGGCTGCGAGCTTCGTAATTCCTGCCTTGTTCAGGCGTTCGAGTGCTCCGATCCACAATTCGAGATCAGGATTCACCGGGTTCTTCACCATCACAGGAATATCAACGCCCTGCAGCGCATCAGCAATCTCCTGCACAGAAAATGGATTCACGGTCGTGCGCGCGCCCACCCAGAGAATATCAACGCCAGCTTTCAAACACGCATCAACGTGTGCAGCATTGGCAACTTCCGTTGTGATGGGAAGTTTGGTTTCTTTCTTCGCCGCGACCAGCCACTTGAGTCCTTCTTCTCCGGCACCTTCGTATTGTCCGGGTCTTGTGCGCGGTTTCCAGATACCTGCGCGGAGTGCGTGTACCCTCCCCGTTGCAGCAATCTGTTTTGCGGTGGCCACGGTTTGTTCTTCAGTCTCTGCGCTGCAGGGACCAGAGATGATCACCGGTTTACTGGCTGTCGGTAACCAGGTGGAGATGCTTTCGAGCTGTAATGCCTTTTTCATAATACTGTTGTTTAAAAAATCAAGACTGGGTTGTAATGGGTTGTGTTATCTGAGGTTTCTGTTGTTTTGATGGATCAGGAATTCCTTCCAGGATGCGACGGATATCATTGGCCTTGCTCATGATGTTGTGCAATTCGTTCACATCCCGCTTCATCAGGTGATACTGAAATTTCTGCAGGTGCATAATGTATTCCAGCAGCGCCTGACTCAGGTATTCTGCATTTTGTTCGAAGATGGGAGCCCACATATCGGGCGAACTCTTCGCTAAACGAACGGTTGACGCAAAACCGCTGCCGGCGAGGTTGAATATATTCTTCTCATCCTTCTCAATATCAAGGACGGTTTGCCCAAGCAAAAACGAACTGACGTGTGACAGGTGCGATACATACGCAACATGTTTATCGTGTTCAACCGGGTCCATAAAAATCGTTCGCATGCCCAGCGCATCAAATACCGTTTCCGCGACTTCAAGTGCTTTTGCAGAAGAAAGATCGCGCTCGCAGATGATATTGGTCTTTCCTCTAAACAATCCACTGAACGCCGCATCCGGACCGCTGTTCTCTGTACCGGCAATGGGGTGCGCCGCCACAAACTGCGGACGAAGATGATGACCTTCAATTGATTTACAGATCATCGACTTCGTGGATCCGGTATCGATGATAACGGACTGGCTACGGGCCGACTTCAGCACTTGCTGCAATACGTTCTTGATTGCATTCACGGGTATTGCTGTGATGATCAGTTCAGCATCTTCAACGGCTTTCTCCAGTGAACGAACTTCATCCACCAACCCGAGTTCAACGGCACGCTGTGCATGATTACCATTCTGATCAACGCCCATGATGACAGACGCCAGACCAGCTTTGCGCAGGTCTATGGCCATGCTGCCTCCAATCAATCCCAATCCGATCACCGCGGTCTTCATACAGTTGCTTTTTCCTTTTTCTTTACAAACTCATGAATACGCCCTGATGCTTCTTGCAGTTTTTCCTTCGTGCAGCACAGCGAAATCCTGATGTATCGCCTTCCGGCTTCGCCGAAAATAAACCCTGGCGTAATGAACACCCTTGTTCCATAGAGGACCTCATCAATCCACTTCTCTACATCTGCCACCGCATCGGGCGCTTTTGCCCATACAAACAACCCGGATTGTTTGTCTGCATAAGAACAACCGAGTTCGTCCAGAATTTGTTTTGCAACTTCACGCCGCTCTGCATACATCAAATTCAATTGATCAAACCATGCCTGTCCATTTTTCAGCGCTTCTGCGGCCGCGTGTTGCAAACCGAGAAACATACCCGAATCCATATTGCTCTTTACTTTCAGAACGGCATCAACAAACTCCTTCTTGCCCGCAACCCAACCTAGTCGCCAACCGGCCATGTTGTGTGATTTCGAAAGTGAATTCAGTTCCAAGGCAACATCTTCCGCTCCCTCAACCGACAGTATGCTCATCGGGTTATCGTTAAGGATCATACTGTACGGATTGTCATTCACAATCAGAAAATTATTCTTGCACGCGAGAGCAACTAAAGCCTTCAACTCCGCGCGCGTGGCAGTACGGCCAGTAGGCATATGCGGAAAGTTCACCCACATGATCTTTACTTTTGATAAATCGCTTTTTTGCAACGCATCAATGTCAATTCCCCAATTGAGATCTTCACGCAAGGCATATGGCCGGAGCTTCGCCCCCACGAGATTCGATACCGAACTATAGGTCGGGTAACCGGGATCGGGTATCAACACTTCATCTCCTTCATCCACAAATGCCATGGAGATGTGCATGATTCCTTCTTTGGACCCCATCAACGGAAGAATCATTTGTTCGGGATTCAGCGTAACGCCGTACACGTTCTTATAAAATGAGGCGATGCCTTCGCGAAAAGCAGGAATGCCTTTATAATTCTGATAGCCATGGTTGGCAACGTTGCGTGCAGAAGACACAAGTGCTTCGATGGCATTCTCAGACGGCGCCTGATCGGGACTGCCAATACCAAGATTAATCACGCGCCATTCAGGGGTGTCCAGACCTCTTACCTCCGCCAGTTTTCTGCTGAAGTAGTATTCCTCAACTTGCTCTATCCGCTTTGCTGTCCGAATCATCGGTATTCAATTTTTGCTTTCTTGTATTCTCCGAGTATGTTCAGGTTCTTGACCTGTCGCATCACCATCTTCATCGCGTCGTCATAATTCTTTCGGCGCTTCCACTCCACATCGACATGTATGCTGTATTCACTGGGCTTACCGATGATGGGAATGGACTGTATCTTGCTCAGGTTGATGTTGTTGTTCTTGAAGGTCATCAATGCATCGGCAAGACTGCCGACTTCATTGGCCACTTCGAAAGACATCGACGCTTTGTTTGCCTCAGCCACAGAATCGGCGCGACGCGACAGGACGAGGAAACGCGTGAAGTTTTTCTTATTGGTTTCAATTCGTTTTTCCAGAATTTGCAGTCCGAATTTTTTTGCCGCAAATTCATTGGCAATGGCTGCCGTATCTTTCAGCTTCAGTTCTTTGACACGCTTCGCCGACAACGCGGTGTCATCGCTTTCGCGAACTTCAACTCCGGGTAATGTGTGAATAAATTCTGTGCATTGCCGAATAGCCATAGGATGGCTTTCAATCACCCGCAAATCTTTCAAACCAACTCCGGGAAGTGCAAGCAAATGCATGTGTATCGGCAGATACAATTCGCCGATGATGTTGAAATGATTGCTCTGAAGCAAAAAGTAATTCTGCAGGATGCTGCCCGCGATCGAATTCTCGATGGCCATGACGGCGAAGTCGGCATCTTCGTGCTTCAGGCGCTCACACAAATCATGAAAGGAAAGGCACTCAACTGTCTCAATGGACGAACCAAAGTAAGTGAGGGCAGCCACTTCATGAAAGCTGGTCGCTATTCCCTGGATTGCAATTCTTATTTTTTTCTTTTTAGCCATAAAAAAAAAATCCCCCGATTTTTTCGGGGGACTTCTCTGAGTTTATCTGTTTTATTTTTTCAACAGCACGCCTACTCGTTAAAGTCCCGCCGGGGGCTAAAGAAGAAGTAGTAATAAAAATAAAAGCTGTTGTTCAGTTTCATATTCTTTCGAACGATGTGTTAAATATAGAGTTAAAGACCGCGAATCTGCAAGTGTGCGGTAAAAGATTCTGAATATTTTCTTTAAAACAAATGGTTGTTAGTGGTGGGCTAACGTTTGCGTTGGCCTTCTGTTCCTTAAAGTTCAAAGGATACACCCGTCGCCTGAAACCGCATGGCTTGCTCGTACATGGGATCCCAACCAGCTCTGGCCACAGAGTTTTGGGCACCAATAAACCTTATCTCCTCCCATGCGGGTACCTGGGTAATTCGTTCGCGGGGAACTTCTGCGTTCCATAACATTTGTCCACGCACAACGATCAAATGATCTTTCACCACAATGCTGAGGAAGTAACTGACATTCGACTCGCCAGGCCTTGGATGTGTTCGAATGGTACCGAATTCTCTGTCCTTGGCTTCGATGTCAAATCCATTGTCGATCAACGATTCAACGACGTGCTTGAAGTTCTCTTCCTTCGACAGCGAATTTTCTATTTTGATGACACGCGCCTTTTTCGGTGGCGCCTGGGCCAGGCAAATGACGACACTGACGATGAATAGTGCGGTAGTAAGTAAGACTGGCTTCATGAGTGACAATAACAGGTTAATCAATTTCCATTTTCAGCGGTAAGCACCAGTGGCTCTCCCTCAGTAACCATAATCGTATGTTCATGCTGTGCAACAAATCCTCCGCGATTACCCACAAGGGTCCATCCATCGGGTAATGTTTCAGCAATCGTCGATGCCGTGGAAATAAAAGTCTCGATGGCCACCACGAGATTGTTTGTAAAACGCTGCCTGTTCCCATCGTCATAATTGGCAATTTCATGGGGTGCTTCGTGCAGTCTTTTACCAATTCCATGACCGGTGAGATTGCGAATTACCTTGAACCCGCGTGCACGGGCCTCGCGTTCCATGCGGCCGCCCGAATCGGAAATGCGGACACCATGACGGATGTTGCGGATGGTGCTATTCAATATATCGCGTGAAGCCTGAACGAGGGGGCGATGCATACTATGGCCATCACCGACCACCATTGAACCGCCGTTATCGGACCAATACCCGGCTAGTTCAGCCGATACATCAATATTCAGGAGGTCGCCTTCGCGAATGATCTTGTTACCCGGAATGCCGTGCGCAATTTCATGATTCAGGGAAATGCAGGTATGGCCCGGAAACTTGTAGGTAAGTGCGGGAGCAGAACGGGCGCCGAATTTTTTCAACAACGCCCCGCCGAAATTATCCAGCTCGCGTGTCGTCATCCCGGGCCGCACGTGCGCTTTCATCTCCCGCAACGTCAGGGCTACTGCGCGGCTCACCCGCAGCATCCCCTGAAGGTCTTCGTTCTTTCGTATCGACATGGCTGAATTAACGGATAGCCTAGGCGTTGCGTTGCTCCGCCCGCGCCAGTTCCCAGCCGATCATGCCTTTTTTTCGGGTCGGCTCCCAACGGTACTCGCCGAGAATGCCATCCTTCCGTATCACCCGGTGACAGGGGATCAACCAGGCGATGTGGTTACTGCCTACCGCCGAGCCAACGGCCTGCAGCGCCCGCGGATTATTAATGTGCCTGGCGATTTCCTGATACGTTGTCAGACCGCCCTGCGGGATGCGTAGCAAAGCCCGCCATACCTGTACCTGGAAATTGGTTCCTTTTACAAACAGATGGAGCTTCGAATTCCCCGCTTCGGCGTTGAATATCTGCCCGGCAACAGCTGCCGTTGCTGCGTAGTCCTCATCAAACGACGACTCCGCCCAGAAACTGCGCATCTCGCGATAGGATTCCACCTCACCTCCCTCGGGAAAAAACGATAACCAGCACACACCCCGTTGGGTCATTCCAATTAAACATTGACCAAATGGAGTTTGGTGGACACCATAATTAATCTTGATGCCTGCTCCGGACTGCTTATACTCATGCGGCGTTACGGCTTCAAGTGTCGTAAACAAATCGTACACACGCGACTGACTGCTCAGCCCGGCGAGGTCGGCCGCTTCTGCAATACTCGTCTGACGAATTTTATCCTTCAGGTATTCCACATTGAGAAATTGCAGAAAACGCTTCGGACTAATGCCTGCCCATTCGGTGAACAGCCGTTGGAAATGAAAAGGACTCAGATGTACTTTCTCCGCGACTTCGTCCAAATCGGGCTGACTCCTGAAGTTTTGTTCAAGGTATCGAATGGCTTGCTCAATGCGCTGGTAATTAATATCGCCGGAGTTCATGAAGGTTGTCATGGTAAATATCGGTTGATTGAAATCTGATTCAAAATTGCGTCGGGGCGCGTCGGAACAAAACCTGAATCTTGCTCACTTCATACAATGCTTGCAGGCCCGATAACCTGCCATCAATGCCTCTGATTCATTTTCAAAAAACACCCGATTCGCGCGCAGCATCCGTTTGCCTGAAAAACAATCCAGTCGTCCATAAATTTTTAACCTTTTATTTCCAGCCAGCACAATTGCCCCGGAACGAATATGTCGAAACACTTCGGTGTCGCTTAAATCAAGGTGTTTTTTCACGTATTGAAATTCCGCTCGTACGTATCCGTCGGCAACCTGATTCTTGCGGATCTGCGCTTACGGTTTGGGTTGATGAAAATGGATGTTCATTTTTGTTCTGATGAAAACATTTCAACTCGCGGCGAACGGCGCCTTCAGTCCCGAACTTAATCTGACATTTCTGCGAAGGTCGCCGCGCGAGCTCCTCCACCTCGTCGACGACGATGGTGTATGGAAAGCATTGAAACTCGATCAGGAAAAATTTGTGGTACGCGTCGGGCTGACTAACCATGGCGTTGCAGGAGAAATTGTTGGAGGAAAACCATCGAAGCGATTTTATACATATGCAGAACAATACCTTCGGGAATGGTTTGATCTCGATACGGATTTGAATGCCTTCTACGCGGCTGCAACGAAAGATAAAATCATGAGCTTGCTCACGGAACAATTCAAAGGCTATCGCATCATTGGTCAGCCTGATTTGTATGAATCGATTTCCTGGGCCGTGATTGGGCAACAAATCAATCTTCCTTTTGCATTTACCCTGAAGCAGCGATTTGTGGAGCAGTTCGGAGAGCGCGTGCGCTACAAACAACGGGATCACTACCTGTTTCCCGAGGCGAGGATCATTGCTTCTGTTAATCCCGACATTCTTCTGCCGCATCAATTCTCCCGGCAGAAAAGTAAATACCTCGTCAACATCGCGCAGGCATTTGCCAGCGGTGACCTTTCTACCGAAAAACTTCGTGAAATGTCTTTCGACGAAGCAAAAGAAAAGTTGATGGCAATCAAAGGAGTGGGCAATTGGACGGCCAACTATGCACTCATGAAAACCTATCGCTACCCCAACGCTTTCCCGCTGGAAGATGCCGGTATTCACAACGCCATCAGAAATCTGAAAAATATGGACCGCAAACCGACGCTTGACGAAGTGACGCGCTATTTCAAAAAGTTTAAAGGTTGGGAAGCATATGCGACGCTTTATCTATGGAAGAGTCTTTAACGTCAGCGGGGACTGAGAAACAACCACTCCACATGTTTGGCAAGTCCGTCAATGTCAGGATACATGGACGACGAATTGATGCCGAAATTATGCAGACGACTCCGGCATTCACGAAAACACGATTCCCGGATTTTAATCTTGAATAGTTTATCCGCATACTCCTGATTTTGCTCGAAGGGGATGAACTTCCTGCCCAAACTCCGGTGAATGGTAAACCAGCCGAACTGTGCCGATATCCTCTTGGTAATGTGATTCGGCTTATACACGCGCGTCATGCCTTCAGCAAATGGATCTTTATCCTCCGTCGATAACACCACGTCCTCCCGCGGAACTTTAAAACCCCAGACGACGGCATAGTCGGTTTGGTATTCAATATCCGAGGCCATCGAAAACCAAAGGGCAATTAAGGGGTTCTCCGTCCAGTCCAGCAGACGTGTAGCCATACCGTGGTGCTGCGCGAGTGCCAGCCAGTCCCAGGAATTTCCCGGATGGTAATCAATCAGGTGAAGACTCCGCCGCTGAAAGTCGTGAAGCATCTCGCGCTCTGCGCCCTCCACGTCCTGAAGTTCATAACGTGCAATTTTTGGAAGCAACACCTTGTCCTGTCGCTGTCCGCGGTACAGCATAAACTCAGCAGGACTAATGGCGAGAATGATGTCCAGAAATTCACGAAAATTGGAAACTTCATGTGTTTGATAGCCTTGCATGGAGCCATTTGTTAAAATCATATACCCTGCACATCTTGAAAAAAGAAACAACCGTCCATGGCAAGAATTCATCTGACACTTCCCGACACCTATCTTTTTGACTGCGAACTACCCGTTCGCGTGTCTGATCTGAACTACGGCGGCCACGTCGGCAACGACAGGTTGCTCACGTTCGCGCAGGAAGCACGTGTACTTTTCTACCGGCAGCACGGTATCGAAAGCGAAGTGAAGATTGATGGAACTATCGGACAAATCATCACCGACGCAGCGGTGGTTTACAAGGCAGAATCTTTCCTGGGAGACGTACTGCATATTCAGATCGGTGCCAGCGACTTCAACAAATATGGCTTTGACTTCATCTACCGCGTGAGCAACAAGCTATCGGGAAAAGAAGTTGCGCACATCAAAACCGGTGTCGTTTGTTTTGATTATGAAAAACGAAAAGTATGTTCTGTTCCCGCCCGACTCCTGGATATTATTCAGGTTAAATGATGATCTGCTACCAAACACTTGTTATTCTCTGCTAAAATTTTTTCCTCATCACACTTGAATTCTCCTCGCTATTTCCGCATCATCGTCTTCGGATATTATGAGACAAAAATTATTAAGTGAAGGCGCAAAAGAACTGAGCTACGAGATTCGCGAGATTGTCAAGAAAGCAGAACAGCTTCGGAAACTCGGACTGGACATTTCGTGGGAGAACATTGGCGACCCGGTACAAAAACACCACCGGATTCCCGACTGGATCAAGCAACATGTTGCGAGCCTCGTTGAACAAGACGATACGTACAGCTATTGCCCGTCGAAGGGAATTCTGGAGACAAGAGAATTTCTTGCACAACAAATCAATGCCATGGGCGGTGTGCAAATCACTGCAGATGATATTTGTTTCTTCAACGGATTGGGTGATGCGATTGCCAAGGTGTATCAATACATCACCGAGACTTCCCGTGTCATCGGCCCGTCTCCCGCATACTCCACACACAGCAGTGCGGAGGCAGCGCACGCCAACCACGAACCCCTCACCTATCGCCTTGATCCAAACAACCGCTGGTACCCCGACCTGGATGATCTCTATAATAAAGTCAAATACAATCCGAACATTGTCGGGATCTTAATCATCAATCCGGATAATCCAACCGGGATGGTCTATCCGTTGGAAACACTGAAACGAATTGTGGCGATTGCACGCGAGTTCAATCTGTTTCTAATTGCCGACGAGATTTACCTCAACATCACCTACAACGGAGCACGCGCCTACAGTCTTGCTGAAATCATAGAAGACGTTCCCGGGATTTCGATGAAAGGAATTTCGAAAGAGATGCCCTGGCCCGGAGCACGTTGCGGATGGATGGAATATTACAACCGCGACAAGGACCCCGACTTCAACCGATTTTGCCAGGCACTCGATAACGCGAAAATGATTGAGGTATGCTCAACTAAATTGCCGCAGCTGGTAATACCTCGCGTGCTTGGTGACGCCCGGTTCAAAAATTATCGCGAGGAGACAAACAAGAATATCGGACGCAGAAGTAAACTCATTGCTGATATTCTGGGCACTGTCCCCCAGCTCACGTTCAATGAAACCTTTGGCGCGTTTTACAATACCATCATCTTCCGCGATGGTGTATTGAAGCCACATCAGAAAATACATATTGAAAACGTGGCGATTCGCCATCTTGTGGAACAATGGACAAGTCAGTCAATTCAGCTTGATAAACGTTTTGTCTATTACCTTCTCGGGGCGAAAGGCGTGTGCGTGGTACCCATTTCGTCATTTTGTTCCGAACTCCAGGGATTTCGGGTGACGCTGCTGGAAGAAGATGAAGAGGCGCTCATGCGCACGTTCGTTTCCATTCGCGATGGCATTGTGGAATACCTGTCCTCCTGACGGTATATTTTTTTTAAGGAGCGGTTCCTATGCTCCGCATCCTGACACTCAACGCCGGCTACCTCGGCGACAAACACGGGCCGTGGCCCAAACGACATGAATTAATCAGCGGAATGATCCGCGGACTTCAACCACATATTGTCGCTTTGCAAGCCGTTACTCAAGACCAACTTGAACAGATCGGTGCAAGCACGGGATTGCAGCACCACTTCTCAGCTGCACAGGAAAAAGATGGTAACCAACAAGGGAACGGCTTACTAACATCTTTTGACCCTTTGTCTGTGCAGAGCATTTCGCTCGACAACATAGATCCGGAAGGGGATCCCAATCAACGCATACTTCAGCACGCAACATTCGAATTCAACGGAGAAAATTTCCATGTATTCAATGCGCATTTTTCTTGGGTGGACTCACAAGCGAGACTGAATGCAAAACAAAGCGCAGCCGTTTTTCCAGCCAACGAGTCGTTTATTCTTGCCGGCGATCTGAACACGCCTCCTGAAAGCATTGTATTTGAACCATTCCACAGACTTCAGATGGTGGACGCCTGGAGTGCGCTTCGCGGGAGCGACAACGGCTTCACCTTCGAATCCAATGATCCATTTACGCGTATTGATTACATCTGGACAAGTGCAAGCATTGCGGATCTGTTAACAAGTGTTGCTGTTGTAGAACCTGCCCCTGGTTCCAAGGTACGCTTCTCCGATCACCACGGTTTAGTCGCCGAACTCCTGCTGCCTGTTTAGCATTTTGTTGTATCTTCCGGGTTTACAACAAGTCTGTACCTGCATGGCCTCTAAATTTCTCACCGCCGAGTGGCGAAAGCTCGCCATGGCGAACTATGCCGTCGACCCGGAAGTATTGAAACCATTTTTACCCGCCCGTACCGAACTTGACCTTTGGAACAATACCTGCTATGTCAGTCTGGTTGGGTTTATGTTCCTGAACACCAAACTCAAGGGAATTCCAATTCCATTCCACACCAACTTCGAAGAAGTGAATCTGCGGTTTTATGTCAAGCATCTGCACAACGGTGAGTGGCGTCGCGGAGTTGTATTTATTAAAGAGATTGTTCCCAAGCCGGCATTGACCTTCGTCGCGAATACCATTTACAAGGAACACTATGAAACCATGCCGATGCGTCACGAGTGGAAGGACGAACCTGAAACCTGGAAGGTCTCTTACAGCTGGCGCACATCTCAATGGAACAGCTTCGCTGTAACGACTGAAAAAAATGCAGTAGCCATCCCCGTTGGAAGCGAGGAAGAATTCATCACGGAACATTACTGGGGATATACCAAAACCGGAGATAATCAGTCATCTGAATATGGTGTCGAGCATCCGCGATGGGATGTTTATCCGGTTATTGATTATCAAATTGATGTCAACTTCAGGGAGGTGTACGGGCAGGCTTTCGAATTTCTAAAGACGCTCAAGCCGGTCTCCGTATTCCTTGCCGAAGGCTCGCCCATCGTCGTTCGCAGCGGCAGAAAAGTCTGAGACAGTCAACCTAACATTCGTTATTACCAAAATTTTTCCTGCGCTTTTCTTGAATTCGACAATATTATTGGTGAGAATTGTATCAGCACAGAACAAATGAATTCAATCAAGACATTTTCTGAAACATTCATCCACAGCGCAAACGTGCGCGGAATGCTTTCTGTGCTAGTCGTCGTCATTATCATTGGCATTCGTGCCAAAGGGGCGACGTTTGTATAGCGAATAACCAAATGATTCATACAACCGCCCCGATAACCCCGGGGCGGTTTTGTTTTATACGGCCAGTAACAAACTAACAGTTGTAAAATATAATATGTACTATACCAAAGACACAGTCATCTTCCTCAACGGAAAATTCATCAAAGCAACAGAAGCGACTACAGACCTTTTCAGCCAGACGCTTCACTATGGCTTTGGTGCTTTTGAAGGCATTCGTTCTTACGACACACAAAATGGCGTGAAGCTTTTTCGTGCCGTCGACCACTTTGAAAGATTGAAGAGAACTTGCGCTGCAGTCGGAATTCCATTGTCTTACGACTCAGAAGAAATGGCACAAATTGCCTATCAGCTTCTCGAAAGAAATAACCTGACAGACGCCTACGTTCGTCCACTCGCCTATTGCGGACCCAATATGTACTTAACCCAACCTCGCGAAGTCTATCTCATGATGTGTGCCTGGAAATGGGGCAAATACCACGGCGATAATTTATTGAAGATGTGTGTGTCATCGTATCAACGTCCGAATCCCGCATCCACCAAAATTGATGCGAAGATCTCCGGCAACTATGTCAATGGAATTTTGGCAACGAGTGAAGCAAAAGTTCGCGGTTATGATGAAGCACTTCTGCTCGACATGAACGGAAATGTTGCCGCAGCACCCGCAGCCAATTTCTTTATGGAGAAAGATGGTGTCCTCATCACACCTCCGCTTGGCCACATCTTCCCTTCCATTACACGCAGCGTTGTATTTGGAATCTGCAGAGAGCTGGATATTCCTGTGAAAGAACGTCAAATCAATCCGCATGAACTCGAAAGCGCCGACAGCGCATTTCTCTGTGGTACTGCGGTGGAGATTGCCGGCATTGAATCCATTGACGCCAACATATTCCGGAAGCCGTGGAAAGAAAGTCTCGGTGCAATTGTGCAGGAGGCGTATCAATGCCAGGTGCGCGAGAAATCATTCACGCACGTCATCATCTGATGTTTACTGATTTTTTGATTCCTAAATACTTTTTTGACTTTGAACAGGTATAGTAAAACGCTGACTCAGGATCCCACACTACCCGCCGCACAGGCGATGTTGTATGGCATTGGACTTACAGAAGAAGATTTAAAGAAAGCACAGGTTGGCATCGTCAGCACCGGATATGATGGCAACACCTGCAACATGCACCTCAACGGGCTCGCGCAGGAAGTGAAGAAGGCCGTCTGGGATAATCAGCTCGTCGGACTCATCTTCAATACCATCGGCGTCAGCGATGGCATCAGCAACGGAACGGAAGGAATGCGCTATTCTTTGGTGAGCCGCGAAGTCATTGCAGATTCAATAGAAACAGTTTGTGGCGCACATTACTACGACGGCGTCATTGCAGTCGTGGGTTGTGATAAAAATATGCCGGGTGCATTGATAGCCATGGGCCGGTTGAACAGACCATCGATCATGGTCTACGGCGGTACCATTGCGGGTGGGCATTGGAAAGGTCAGGAGCTTAATATCATTTCGGCATTCGAAGCGCTAGGACAAAAACTTGCGGGCACCATTACGCCCGAAGACTTCAAAGGCATTGTACAAAATTCTTGTCCGGGTGCCGGTGCATGCGGAGGGATGTACACAGCGAATACCATGGCCTCGGCCATTGAAGCGCTCGGAATGGCCCTTCCCTATTCGTCTTCAAATCCGGCCTTGAGCAAAGAGAAGTCTGAAGAGTGCGTTCAGGCTGGAAAAGCAATTTATCATTTACTCGAAAAAGACATCAAGCCGTCAGACATTATGACGCGCGAGTCGTTCGAGAATGCCATCACCGTTGTCGTTGCGCTGGGCGGATCAACGAACGCCGTGATCCACTTGATCGCCATGGCGAAAGCCAGAGGCATACAAATTACATTAGAAGATTTTCAGCGTATATCCGACAAGACACCGCTCATTGGAGATCTCAAACCAAGCGGAAAATACCTGATGCAGGAAGTTCATCGCGTTGGTGGAATTCCCGCAGTGATGAAATATTTATTGAAGAAAGGATTTCTCCACGGAGGATGTATGACCGTCACCGGTAAAACACTCGCGGAGAACCTGGCATCAGCAAAAGACATTTCCTTCGAAGAACAGGACGTTATTGTCCCGATTGAAAAACCAATCAAACAAACCGGACACCTGCAAATGCTTTACGGAAATCTTGCAGAGCGTGGCTCTGTAGCAAAGATCACCGGAAAGGAAGGAGAAAAATTTACGGGACCTGCCCGTGTCTTCAATGGCGAGTTTGAATTGATCGCTGGTATTTCCAGCGGCAAAGTAAAATCAGGTGATGTTGTCGTCATTCGATATGTCGGCCCCAAAGGCGCACCTGGAATGCCGGAAATGCTGAAGCCAACGTCCGCCATCATGGGCGCAGGCCTGGGCAAGAGCGTTGCCTTGATTACCGATGGACGATTCTCCGGAGGCACACACGGTTTCGTGGTCGGGCACATCACACCCGAAGCATTTGATGGAGGGACCATTGCGCTCGTTGAAGACAACGACATCATCGAACTCGACGTGGAGCAGAAAAAAATCTCTCTGCACGTAGACGAGGCTACACTCGCCAAGCGACGCGCGTCCTGGACGCCTCCGTCTATCAAGGCGAAGAATGGAATTTTGTTAAAGTATGCAAAACAAGTAAAGACCGCTACTGATGGATGCGTTACTGACGAAGAGTGAAACAAAAACGGAAAGCGATAAACAACCGCGCAAACAAATCTCAGGATCTGAAATTTTGTTGCGCGCACTATTAAACGAAGACGTTCATACCATCTTCGGTTATCCGGGCGGTGCCATCATGCCGGTGTACGACGCGCTGTATGGCTACCAGGACAGACTTTCCCATATTCTCGTGAGACATGAGCAGGGTGCCATTCATGCAGCTCAGGGCTATGCAAGAGTTTCCGGTAGACCAGGCGTTGTATTTGCAACTTCAGGTCCCGGTGCAACCAATCTCGTCACCGGTCTCGCAGACGCACTGATCGATTCAACGCCGTTGGTGTGTATCACAGGACAGGTATTCGCACACCTGCTCGGCACCGACGCGTTTCAGGAAACAGATGTGGTGAACACGACCATTCCCGTTACCAAATGGAATGTTCAGGTAACCGAGGCAAAAGACATTGCCGGTGCAGTTGCCAAAGCATTCTACATTGCAATGACCGGACGACAAGGTCCTGTGTTGATCGACATCACGAAGAATGCACAAAACGAAATCATTGAAGAGCCGGTCTACGAACGTTGTACAAGTATCCGTACCTATCGCCCCAAGCCTGAACTAAAAATTGATCAGGTAGAAAAAGCAGCTGAATTGATAAACCGCGCTCAGCGTCCATACATCCTTGCCGGACAGGGCATTCTCCTGAGCGGAGCATCGGATGCCTTGATCGCCTTCTCGGAAAAAACAGGAATACCCGTAGCCAGTACGTTGCTCGGACTCGGCGCCTTCCCTACCGACCATCCGAATTATGTCGGATACCTGGGGATGCACGGCAACTATGGACCGAACGTCAATACCAATCAATGCGATGTCCTGATTGCCGTAGGGATGCGCTTCGACGATCGCGTCACAGGCAATGTCGCCCGCTACGCACGCCAGGCACAAATCATTCACATCGACATCGACAAAGCGGAGATCAATAAGATCATTAAAGCCAATGTGGCTGTTCATGCCGACGCGAAGGAAGCATTGGTTGCATTGACCAGCTTATGCAGCAAGAACAAGCATGAGTCGTGGATTCAATCCTTCCGTGAACTGAACCAGGTGGAATATGACAAAGTCATTCACCGGGAATTTAACAGCGAAGGAAAACTCACGATGGGTGAAGTCATTCATGCATTGTCCAATCAAACCAGCGGCAAAGCTGTCGTCGTCACCGACGTTGGTCAACACCAGATGGTGACCTCACGCTATTATCAGTTCCGCGACCCGCGCACGTCCATCACATCAGGTGGAGCTGGTACCATGGGGTTTGCATTGCCTGCAGCCCTCGGCGCAAAGCTCGGCGCCATGAACAAACAGGTTGTTGCAGTCATTGGTGACGGCGGCTACCAGATGACCGTCCAGGAGCTGGGAACCATCATGCAGTACAAAATACCTGTGAAGATACTCGTGCTGAATAATTCATTTCTGGGAATGGTGCGCCAATGGCAACAGCTCTTCCACGAGAAGCGCTACTCCTTCACTGAAATGACGAACCCCGACTTCATCAAGCTTGCCGAAGCGTATAGCATCCCTGCGAAGAAAGTAGAGAAGCGTGAAGAGCTGCAATCTGCCATTCAGGAAATGCTGGATCATAACGGCCCTTATTTCCTCGAAGCGGTTGTGGGCAAAGAAGATAATGTATTCCCTATGGTACCCGCAGGCGGATGTGTTTCCGATGTACTGCTGGAACCACCCACAAAACAATAGACAAAGACAACCTTACAATATGAAACAGGAGATCACACTCGAAATCTTAGCCGACAATAACTTCTCGATCCTCAACCGGATTGTCAATGTATTGAACCGCCGCAGGGTGCGCATTAAAAAACTGATGGCGATGGAAAATGACGACGACTTCACCAGAGGCGTGGCCATTCTTCTCATCTATACTTCCGTTGAAATGGCCGAGAAAGTGAAACACCAGCTCGAGAAGTTAATTGAAGTGGATCGCGCCGACTATTTCGAAGGAAGCGATCGATATGTTGCAATCACGGAACGCAAGGCAGTTGCGGCTTTATCTTAATTTATCAGACATCAAACCTTAAACATTCACAAATTATATGGCAAAGATCAATTTTGGTGGCGTTGTTGAAGAAGTAGTCACACGGGAAGAATTCCCGATGGAAAAAGCACTCGAAGTGCTGAAGAACGAAGTCATCGCCATCATTGGTTATGGCGTACAGGGTCCTGCACAGGCATTAAACCTCAGAGATAATGGATTCAATGTTATCGTGGGCCAGCGCAAAGGATCAAAAACATGGGATAAGGCCGTAGAGCACGGATGGGTACCCGGCGAGACGTTATTCGATATTGAAGAAGCCGCACAGCGCGGAACCATTATCCAGTTTCTGTTATCCGATGCGGGACAAATTGCGTTGTGGCCGACATTAAAGCCTCACCTTACTAAAGGCAAGACGTTGTATTTCTCACACGGCTTCGGAATCACTTTCAAAGAACAAACCGGAATCATTCCTCCTGCGGATGTCGATGTTATTCTCGTCGCGCCGAAAGGTTCAGGAACTTCCGTACGACGCCTCTTCCTCCAGGGCAAAGGCATCAACTCCAGCTATGCGATCTTCCAGGACTCAACCGGAAAGGCAAAAGAAAAAGCACATGCGCTCGGCATTGGTGTTGGTTCAGGATATTTATTCCAGACGGATTTCAAAAAAGAAGTGTACTCCGATCTCGCAGGCGAACGCGGAACATTGATGGGCGCCATCGCAGGAATTTTCGAAGCCCAGTACGAAGTATTGCGCGCCAATGGTCACTCACCTTCTGAAGCCTTCAACGAAACTGTTGAAGAACTCACGCAAAGCCTCATGCCGCTCGTTGCAGAAAATGGGATGGACTGGATGTATGCCAACTGTTCCACAACAGCACAACGAGGTGCACTCGACTGGAAGAAGCGTTTCAAAGAAGCCACGCTTCCTGTATTCAAAGAACTCTATCAAAGCGTAGCGACTGGTGCCGAAGCAAAACGCACCATCGAAACTTGCAGCAAACCTGATTACCGCGAGAAGCTCGCTGAAGAACTGAAAGAACTTCGCGAGAGTGAATTGTGGCAGGCCGGCGCTGCTGTACGTCAACTTCGTCCTGAGAAGCAGCAGGTCGAGGCCAGCATGATCAACTAAGTCTCACAAACAACCAAACGAGCCCTCTCTCTCCGTGGAGAGGGCTTTATAAAAACATGGCAACTGAAGCCGCATCTCAAACACTGAATATTCATGCAGCAGCGTATGTGCTCAAGTCGGTTGCACTGAAAACGCCATTGCAGTTTCATCGCAAACTGTCCGAGAAATATCAGGCGGAGATTTATCTGAAGCGTGAAGACCTGCAAGTGGTGCGTTCGTACAAACTTCGCGGCGCTTTCAATTTAATTCAAAGTCTTTCCGAGCAACAGCGCCAGCGTGGCGTCGTGTGCGCAAGCGCAGGCAACCATGCACAAGGCGTGGCGTTCTCGTGTAAATACCTGAACATCCGCGGCGTTATCTATATGCCGGCCATCACTCCCAAACAGAAAATCAATCAGGTGAAAATGTTTGGTGGAGAAAATATTGAAATTGTACTTATCGGCGACACCTTTGATGAATGTCAGGCACACGCGCTTGAATTCACACATGCCAACAACATGGTGTTTATTCCTCCTTTTGATCACATTAAAGTCATCGAAGGACAAGGAACGGTGGGCAAAGAAATTCTGGATGAGTTGTCGGATATTGATTACATGTTCGTTCCCGTCGGTGGCGGTGGATTGATCGCAGGCGTAGGTCAGTATTTTAAAACCTATTCACCCAAAACAAAATTTATCGGTGTCGAGCCGCAAGGCGCTCCAAGCATGAAGGAAGCGCTGCGTGCAGGCCACCCCGTTGTGCTGGACAAAATTCAACGCTTCGTTGACGGTGCCTCCGTGAAAAAAGTCGGCGATCTCACGTTTGAGTTAAGTCATGATTTACTTCACGACATGCTGCTCGTGCCCGAAGGCAAAGTAAGCTCAGCGATTCTTCAACTATATAACGAAGACGCCATCGTCGCCGAACCAGCAGGAGCCTTGTCGATTGCCGCTTTGGATCTCTATGCCGACGAAATAAAAGGCAAGCGCGTTGTCTGCATTGTGAGCGGTGGTAACAACGACATTGACCGCATGCAGGAGATCAAAGAACGCTCTTTGCTTTATGAAGGACTGAAGCATTATTTCATTGTGCGATTCGCCCAGCGTCCTGGCGCATTGAAAGAATTTGTCAATCACATCCTCGGACCCAACGACGACATCGTTCGATTTGAATTCATTCAAAAACACAACAAAGAAACCGGACCGGCTTTAATTGGCATTGAAGTAAAATCAAAAGAGGATTTTAAATCATTAATCGGCCGGATGGATGAACATAAATTGAATTATACACTCGTGAATCAAAACGAAAATCTGTTTGAGTATCTCGTGTAGTTTCAAACTATCAATCGTTAGCGATAAGAAAAAGATAATTTTCATTGATGTTCGGCACCAATTTTTTCATCTTTAAGCATTACAAAAACATAAAGTAAGGATCACACAGTATCAAACGTTTTCGTTAAGGATATTCATGAAATCGCCTCGTTTGCCCCTCGCAGACGGGGCGGTTTTGTTTCAGAAAGGTGATGACGAACTAACAGTTGTACTGATTTTTTTAACGTATGAGCCAAACGCCAAAAACATTATTTGACAAAATCTGGGATGCACATGTCGTGAAGCAAAGTGAGGGCTACCCGGACGTTGTATTCATCGACAGACACTTCATTCACGAAGTCACCAGCCCGCAGGCTTTTGATGGTCTGCGCAAACGCGGTGTCAAAGTATTTAACACTGCCCGCACCACAGCCACAGCCGATCACAACGTACCCACCAAAGATCAGCACCTCCCCATTCGCGAAGCATTATCACGACACCAGGTGGAAACACTGCGGAAGAATTGTGCAGAATTTGGAATTGAATTGTATGACCTCGGTCATCCCTATCAGGGCATCGTACACATCATCGGTCCAGAACTTGGATTGACACTGCCAGGCATGACCATCGTGTGCGGCGACAGCCATACTTCCACACACGGTGCATTCGGAAATATAGCCTTCGGTATCGGAACCAGTGAAGTAGAGCAGGTACTCGCAACACAATGCGTACTGCAATACAAGCCGAAGCGCATGAAGATCGAAATCAACGGCAAGCTCCAGAAAGGAGTCGTTGCCAAAGACATCATCCTCTACATCATTTCAAAAATATCCGCCAGCGGCGCGACCGGCTATTTTGTTGAATATGCGGGCGATACCATTCGCAGCCTCACAATGGAAGCGCGAATGACCATTTGCAACATGAGTATTGAGATGGGTGCACGGGGAGGACTGATCGCCCCGGACGACACGACATTCAACTACATCAAGGGAAGAAAGTTTGCGCCACAGGGCGAAGAATTTGATCAGCTGGTGAATCAGTGGCGCTCATTAGTTTCTGACGAAGGTGCCGAATTCGATCTCGTATTGAGTTATCGCGCGGAAGACATCGCGCCGATGATCACCTATGGAACAAATCCGGGAATGGGTATCCGCATCACCGACCGCATTCCAACGCTGGCAGAACTAAAAGACATCAGCGAACAAACTTCCTTCAGCAAATCGCTCGAGTATATGGGCCTGGAGCCAGGCAGCGCACTGTTGGGCAAATCCATCGACTATGTCTTCATCGGCAGCTGCACAAATGCACGCATTGAAGATTTGCGGCTCGTCGCCGACATCGTGAAGGGAAAACGCAAAGCCGATAACGTAGAAGTATGGGTTGTACCCGGCTCGAAGCAAGTAGAAAAACAGGCACGCGAAGAAGGCCTTGATAAAATATTTGAAGCTGCTGGATTTGAATTGCGCAGCCCCGGTTGCTCCGCCTGTCTGGGAATGAACGAAGATAAAATTCCTGCAGGCAAATACTGCATCTCCACGTCGAACAGAAACTTCGAAGGAAGACAAGGACCCAAGTCAAGAACATTTCTGGCAAGTCCGCTGATGGCCGCCGCTGCCGCCATCACCGGTAAAGTAACTGACGTACGCGAACTGGTTTAATCGAGAGGACATGCACAAAGAGAAGTTTACCATTTTGAAAAGCACTGCAGTTCCGCTGCCTATCGAAAATATCGATACCGATCAAATCATTCCCGCACGCTTTCTCAAAGCAACTACGCGCGAAGGATTTGGTGAAAATTTATTTCGCGACTGGCGATATGATGGCGAAGGAAAACCAAAACCTGAATTTGTCTTAAACCAAAGCGCTTACAGCGGCAAGATACTTGTCGCGGGAAAAAACTTTGGTTGTGGCAGCAGCAGGGAACACGCCGCCTGGGCACTATACGACTATGGTTTCCGTGTCGTGATCTCCAGTTTCTTCGCCGACATCTTCAAAAACAACGCCTTGAACAACGCACTATTACCTGTTCAGGTGACCGATGTTTTCCTGAAAGAAATCTTCAGCGCCATTGAGAAAAATGCTTCGGTAGAATTAGTCGTCGATATCCAGGCGCAGCAAGTGACGCTGAATGGAAAATCAGAAACATTCGACATCAATCCTTATAAAAAGATTTGCCTCATGAACGGGTACGACGACATCGACTACCTGCTCAGCCTTCGCAACGAAATCAAACAATTTGAATTAACACATTAAGATGAAGAAGAAAATTGTCATTCTTCCTGGTGATGGAATCGGAAAAGAAGTCACTGCCTGTGGCAGAAAAGTATTGGAACAGGTTGCCGAATGTTTCGGTCATGAGTTTCATTTTGAAGAAGCACTCATTGGGCACGAAGCCATCGAGAAAACAGGTGACGCACTTCCTGCAGAAACACTGAAGACCCTGAAGAACTGCGACGCCATTCTATTCGGCGCCGTGGGTCATCCGAAATACGACAACGATCCGTCAGCGAAAGTGCGCCCCGAACAAGGCTTGCTGAAGATGAGAAAAGAACTCGGCCTCTACGCCAATCTTCGTCCCATCAAATTGTTTGATGAATTGCTTTTCGCTTCCAGCATCAAACCAGAAGTATTGAAAGGCGCCGACATCCTGTTCTTCCGTGAACTCACGGGCGACGTGTACTTCGGCGAGCGCGGCCGCCGCGACGATGGCGACACCGCCTATGACACCATGATATATTCTGCTTATGAAGTTGAGCGCATTGCCGTGAAGGCATTTGAAGCAGCGCGCACACGCAGCAAGAAAGTAACTTCGGTCGATAAAGCCAACGTCCTCGAAAGTTCAAGACTCTGGAGACAGGTTGTGCAGAAAGTTGCCCTCCGTTATCCCGACGTCACCGTAGAACATATGTTTGTAGACTCCGCGGCCATGAAGCTCATTCACAATCCGCGAAGCTTTGACGTCGTACTCACCGGAAATCTATTCGGCGACATCCTCACCGATGAAGCCTCACAGATCGCCGGCTCCATGGGCATGCTTGCATCCGCCTCTGTCGGCGACACGGTCGGACTTTACGAACCCATTCACGGCAGCGCCCACGACATCACCGGCATGGACATCGCCAATCCCCTTGCATCTATTTTATCCGCCGCGTTGCTGCTGGATATTTCATTTGGATTGAAAGATGAATCAGAAGCTGTCATCAAGGCCGTAGAAAAAACATTAAAGGATGGCTACCGCACACGCGACATCGCCGATGCAACAACCGCACACGAAAAAATACTCGGCACGCAGGTGATGGGCAATGTAGTGTGCAACCAGGTACGCATGAGTGTAGTAGTAGGAGTAAATGAATAATTAATCCCTAAACAGAAAAAATTATGAGTCAGCGAATTCAGATTTTCGACACAACCCTCAGGGATGGCGAGCAGGTGCCCGGCTGTCAATTATCGACAGATGAAAAAGTGGTGATTGCAAAAGAACTCGAACTATTGGGTGTTGATGTCATCGAAGCAGGATTCCCGGTCTCCAGTCCCGGCGACTTCCTGTCGGTGATCGAAATATCGAAGGCCGTGAAGAACGTTTCTGTTTGCGCACTCACGCGAGCGAAGAAAGACGACATCGATGTTGCCGCCGAAGCACTGCGTTATGCAAAGCACGGACGCATACACACCGGCATCGGCTCATCCGACATACACATCAAACACAAATTCAACAGCACCCGCGAGAAAGTATTGGAACAAGGCGTGTGGGCCGTTCACTATGCGAAGAGCAAAGGTGTTGAAGTAGAATCTTTTGCAGAAGATTCCGGACGTGCCGACCTCGCTTTCCTCGCGCAAATGGTTGAAGCCGTGATCGAAGCTGGCGCTGACGTGGTTAACATTCCCGACACAACCGGATATTGTCTCCCCCATTTATACGGCAAGCGCATCGCCTACTTGTACGAGCACGTGAAGAACATTCACAAGGCCACCATCTCCGTGCATTGCCACAACGACCTCGGACTGGCTACGGCAAATACCATGGCAGGATTGATCGCAGGTGCGCGCCAGGCGGAAGTCACCATCAATGGCATTGGCGAACGCGCAGGCAATACTTCGCTGGAAGAAATTGCCATGATCATCAAGACGCACAAAGATTTGGATTTATACACCGGCATCAATTCAGAGCGCCTGTATCAAATCAGCCAGATGGTGAGCGACATGATGCGCATGCCTGTGCAGCCCAACAAAGCGATTATCGGCGCCAATGCATTTGCACATTCATCAGGCATACACCAGGATGGATTTTTGAAGAACTCCGAGAACTATGAGATCATCAACCCCGATGATGTTGGTGTTCCCTGTTCCTCCATTGTGCTCACGGCCCGCAGTGGCCGCGCCGCATTGAAACACCGCCTTGAGTTACTTGGCTATCAACCCTCGAAGCCCGAGCTTGATTTGATATACGAAAACTTCCTGATCGTCGCTGATGAGAAGAAGAAAGTAGAAAACGACGATCTCCTCGCATTAATGGGCCAGATGCCCGTAATGGTGAAATAAGAATTTTTGTTAGTAAACCCCAAACGAAGAAAGGCGCCTGCGAGGGCGTCTTTTTTTTGTGTGATGGAATTTTTGGGCGCGCCCCTCCGTGCCATATAGAACAGCTCGCCCTAAATGGAGAGAAGGCGCCGCCCTGAGCGGAGTCGAAGGGCACTTCGGGTCGGGCCACATGGCACTCGCCGCGCCATCAGCGCATCAGTTCAGGGAATACACAAGGTTCGGCGCGGGCTCAAACAATGCCAGTGTCCCTCGCGCGGGTCGAGGTTTAATTGACGGGAGGATAAATTAGTAGATATCGTTCGAAAGTAGTCGTCCACGGAGTAATGCCGGGAACACATTCAAAGCCTCTAAATACTTTGATGGTCCGCAGCGCTTTGATCATTACATTTGAATTCGTAGAATTAACGAAGGGAATGCGAAATGGGCGCAAGTTTTTGAATACATGAGCTTATAGTGATGTTGGTTGAAATGTGGCGTAGAAACAAACGTGAGCAATAAATAAATTCATATGGGACTATTTGACATCTTCAAAAAAAAAGACAATACAAACGAAAACGCACAGACGAGGTCAAGCAAACAGGAATCACAAGACAGTTTTACAAAAGACATGGCTAAATCAGCTGACTTCTTTGTGAACCGTAGTAAGGACAGATTCAATGGACTCGACTTCTCTGTCAAGAGCCTGGAAGTCGTAGACAAGATTTTAGAAGAAGCGTCAGACTTTTACGGAGATATGACTGATGAACAAAAGCAGAATTTAATAAGCACAACAGGCTCATATATTTTTGAAGTGGCGAGAAGGAATTTCGGTGGAAAATACTTTTGGTACGACCAATTGAATCAACCAATCCTTGTAACGGGACAACCCAATTTTGAGGTATCAATATTGGCGTTTGAAAAGGTAAAGGGAAGAATTGAAAATGGTAGTGAAGACAACATTCCATTCTATTTTGCTGGTTACGTTGAACGAGTTAACACGAAACAGTCTGCCATGATTGTGTAGGAGATTAACGATAGCGTTAGGAGCCAGCTTGTTCAACGCGTCGACAGCGTAGTGGCAACCGCGCAATGGCACATTTGCCTCGTGTGGCGGATGAATTGCCGCGAGGATACGGTCGCGCCGTAGTTCCAAAGTAGTAGGTGACGGAGTAACGTCGGGAACGCATCCAATCCTCCAAAATCTTTTGATGGTCCGCAGCGCTTTGATGATTATATTTGAATTCATGGGATTAACGAAGATAAAGCGCATTTCAGCGGAGGTATAAACAGGCCCTGCGCATCGATAAGCGAGATAGGCGCAAGTCTTGTAACATGCGTTTTTACTAATGTGCTGGCCCATCCGCAAACGAAGAACAAGTTTCAAAATGACTACACGGATATTCATCATTTTTTTCGCCGGACTTAGTTTCTCCTGCAACACAATTTACGAAGAAGATGTTTTGATAAAAGGAAGAGCAGCGTACCAGGAATGGCCAAATAGAAAATTGGTCGACATTATAACCGACTCTACCTGGAGCAAAATTCAGCTAAAAGGAGACTCGACAAAAGAGTACAGCGACTTGATATTAGCAAACACAATCGATGAATTTTTAGCGATAGAATATTCAAAGAGCAAAGTTTATCCGACAGGGCGAACAGTTGAAGGAGATATTGTGAAATTAAATCTCCACGGAGAAGTGATAGATAAAATATTAGACTTCGAGCAAGGACAATTACCTGGCAGCCTCGCATTATCAAAGAATGACTCAAAGCTGTTATTTACCCTGGAAAATGATTATTTCGAGCCTAGCAACCCGATTGGTCAATTAAATCGACCAGTTGATATTTACATCATGGATTACAAAACGCGCAATATCTTAAAGAGAATAGACACAGTCGGACATTCAATGAATGTATGGATAAATAACAGTCCTTGGTTAAGTGACGAGTCAAACTTTATTTATGACTTTCGGGCTGACCAACAAATGAAAATGGCCGGTGATACAACCAACTCCAACCCCGTCAGACAACCAGGCATATACATCTATGACTTGACAAAAGGAGAACAGAAACTTCTAATAGATGGAGGTTACTCAGGAGTGGTTTCTCCGACAGCAGACAAAATCGCTTTCCTAAAGGATAAGAAAGTATGCGTTTACGACAACGCCAAAAGAACGATAGAAATATTATACACGTTGAAGAGCAACGAGCGTACAGCTTACGTCGAATGGAGCCCGGATGGTCAATATGTTTTCTTCAGACGTTTTAAAGACTACCCACTAACTCTTTTCACGTCAAGTAGAACACTTGTTCGACTTAAAGACAAGAAAGTTATGAGAGTCAATGAGCATGACCTTTTCAAACTAAATGACATTTAACACGAACGAGGCACAAAACAAGCTATTTGTAACTGCTGGGTGACGTGTTGGTGAACTTTTCTTATCTTCAATATTACATTTGGTCAAGGTGCGTTCCATCGCTGTCCCTCGCGCGCGCGGGCTTGAATTGCCCGCGAAGATATGTCGCGCTGTAGCAAGAAAGTAGTAGTTCACGGGGTAATGCCGGGAACGCATTCAATCCTGAATTTCTGATGGTCCGCAGCGCTTTGATGACTATATTTGCATTCGTAGAAGAATTTGAGACAGAGTAGCAGGAAATGATAACGTTAGACAGCATAGAAAACTTTACGGTTCCGTTACAAGATCATTCAGCGAAATGGATATTTTAAACTGACAATAAAAAACTGCCTTCTGCTGAACATCTTGATCAAATTTTCCCCTTGACAAAAGAGGCATCAAACTTTTTATGGATTTCCAAAGCAAAATCAGAATCAATAGCTTTTATCCGGACATCAGTAGATATTTTAGAGATGTTGAGCAATTCAGTTTTGGAGAAAATATGGAGAGCCAAGTTAAGAAATGGCTCTATCAAAGAGGCCTACCTTTCGACAGCAAAGTGTTGATTCCATTCCAGCCAGACTGGGGACTAGTACTGACTTGGAAAATGCTGATTCATTATTCACCACAACTTTTCTTTGGTTATGACCTGACTGTTTGGGACAAGACAATTAACTGGGGTCTCTATTTCCATCACGACGACATATTTCATTATGGAAAAAATAGAATTTACGACGGACAGTTGGAACAAGGTAAATTGAACGAATTGAAAAGCGGAATTAATACGAGAAGTGAAAATATGGCCCAATCAAGAAGTTCCAAAAGATTGGACCAAAAGACAGGAAATTCTTGAGGCCATATCTGAACAAGCAGACATGGTTTGGAATGAGTGTGACGAGGAATTTTACAAATACCAAGACAACATTGTAACTCTTCTGTTGGAATATGTAAAATCGAATAAATCGGACTTTTAAAAGTTATGTGAAACAAAACACCCCACAACAGCATGCTTGCGCTATCGCCGGCCGACTAAACTTTAGCACTTTTTTAAAGCAAACGTTCGGTTTTACGGGGCAGCGCGCGGCGTAGCGCTTAGATGATTACATTTGAATGCGTGGAATTAACAAAGGAAAGCGCATTCAGCAGGGAATCCTGAAAACAGGGCACACGCATCTTTAAGCGAGATAGGGGAAAGTTTTTTGAAAACATGCGCTTATCATCATGTTGCAGCGCTGTACCTTGAAAAAGAATCGCTTCGGAAACGGCGACTTCTAATAGCACCAACGTTGGCAGCAACTTAAAAAAAGAGGAGACTAACTTATGACCTTGGACGAAAACGATTATTTGACATTTCAACTTTATACTGCTTCAAAGACACCGAGAATAAAAAAGACAAGGATAAGAAGCTGGATTTTTACTACTGTGACATTTGCCTGTTCAGCTTACCTGTTCTACAGTAGCGACAATGACTTTGCCGGGAATTACTTTCTAATAATTACCGGGCTAAGTTTGACTCTTTTTCCGCTTTACTCGCGGTGGAGATATAAACGACATTACCTTAAATATATTCGAGACACTTATAAAAACAAGTTTGGGGAAAAATGTGACCTGGAGTTCGGCGGCGAAACAATTGTGACAAAGGACAGAACTGGCGAGATAAAGATTAATAAGTCTGAGATCGAAGAGATCAACGAAATCAAGGACTTCTATTTCTTAAAAACTCGGACAGGCATGAACTTGATTATCTCTAAGAGCAAGTCGGACGACATTGAACAAATCAAAGGTGAGATTAGCAAATTAGCTGAGTCGTATGGAATAAAACACAATGTTGAACTGGACTGGAAATGGAGATAACGATTACAGCCACCAACGACATGCATCATCAAAGGTGAGGTAAAGCCGAGAACACAATCAAAAACTCTGAATTTTTCGATGCTCCGCAGCGCTTTGATGATTACATTTGAATTCGTAGAATTAACAAAGGGAAAGCACATTTAGGCGGGGGTTATGAAAACAGGGCACACGCATCTATAAGCGAGATAGGGGCAAGTTTTTTTGAAAACATGCGCTTATCATCATGTTGCAGCTCATGCTGGCCAGTTGCGCGAACAGTATAACCAAATATAGACTTTGAACCCGAAAGAATTCAAAAAACTGAAACCCCCAGTTTGGAAAGCCAATCAATGGGAGTACTTCATTTCATTTTCTGCAATAGCACTAGGTATTATTGCTCAATGTTTGGTTTTGGCGACCGATTGGCCTGAAAGCAAAAATAGAGGAGAAATACCTGGCGGGTTGACGGAAATTCAATTCGCGAGCATCTTTTTTGTGTTACATCTCTTTGGACTCTATGGACTTTGGCGAATACATGCAGGATACAACTTCATTTCACTTACCTCCAAATTATCCATAGCGGAAAAGATAAAAATAGTAAACAGGGCCTTTGAACGAATGAATAAGGAACTACCTGAAATGAAAGGGGAATCACTGACATTTTATTACAAAGGATTTCTTGGGTCTGCTTTTGATGTAACTATATTATTGGACAATGACAATTTTTATGTTAATGCACAATCCTGGAAGGGCTATATTGGGGGATTTATTGATTTTGGGACGTCTTACAGACTTATGAAAAGGATAAGGCAAGACTTGAGAGCATGTCTTCAGGCAACGACTTCAAAGGTTGATTGAGTATTGAATCCTCAAAAATTCTTTGATGCTCCTAGCGTTTCGATGATTACACTTGAATGCATGGAATTAACAAGGAAGTACATTTGGGCCGAGGTCGCGAAAACAGAACCCACTCATGTAAGGGCGAGATATGAGCAAGTTTTCAAGAAATAGGCGCCAGTTTTTAAAAACATGTGTTCATAGTAATGTTGGGGGCAACTTTTACAGACGACATAACAGAGAATAAATCGACGAACGGACAATGATGAAATTTCTATTTTATTTCGCGGCTACCGGTTGGACATTAGGACTAATAGTTCATGTGATTTCCCTTGCTGACGTCGACATTACAGACAAAGTACCTCTTGTTGCTTGGGTTTTACAAATAGGCATTTTTGTTGTCTGGATTCCAATCCTCTGGACTCCAGCAGCTCTTTTCTTGAAACAAAATGAGAAACTAAAATCAAATCGACAATCAGGACTGTTTAACAGAGCGAAACCTTTTGGACTTTTTAAGATTATTTTCAGACAAACTCCCGCATGGTTGCTTGTAATTGCGATAGGGAGTTTCTTTTATGCGGGAATAAATCTGATGCTATTTATGACATCGCAACTTGACGTTGCTGACATTAAACACGGACAATATATTTTGCATAATCACGGAAAACTAATCAAAACCCTGACCGAAGAAGAATATCATCACTATCAAGCAAAAGAAATGAGAGTCTTTTCAGGCCATTGGTTAGCGCTTTACGGAATTGCGGCAGCGGTTATATTTCCTTTCAGCAGACAGACCACAAATGGCTAACGTTTTTTTTCAAATCAGAAGAACAGCAACCAGTACCTACCAAAAAGTCGGGGCTTCGTGTTCTGCAGACAGTTTTGTGATTAAAGTAAGTCTAGCTTTTTAAATCAAGTTGTGTGGTAACAGTTCCGCCATTCCGAGGACAATTTATCGTTGACGCAAAAAGCCAAATAAACTGGATTTGGGGACTATTTGGCTTTTGGGCTATGGAACTTTTACTTCTGACTCTTAGGACGATAAAGATTTGGAGAGAAGGGTACACCACCTAACAAACTTTTTTATACCCATCTGGGGTTCAAAATAAATTTGACGTTTAGTTTTCTTACTTTCGATTCGCAACGTGGGTCAATGACGCGCTTTGAACACGCAATCGTTCATAACATAAACTTTGGCGGCAAGCAGCTAAATGAAGAGACTACTATCGATAATATTGATTTTAATTTTTGGTTGTGAGAACCAACCTAGGACAGATACGGTGACCGGAGACCTTTACTTTAGTTTTTTCACAGTTGGTAGTTATTACAACCAACCCGACAGCGTCATAAGACAATTTGAAACACACTTCGATACCTTGACTATTGAGAAAGCGAATCCGCGGGACAAGAAACTGTTGAATCAATACCGAACCCTAAAGGAGAAGAATCTTTTATATCAACCCTTTGTTTATCTAAAAACCGACCTGGACTCAGTGGTCACACTTTACCTCGACACATTGGACTACGACAGAATTAAGGTTCATAAAAGACAAAAGCTCCAAGACGAAAACAAAAAAATCAGAATTGAGGCAAGTGTGACCATGATTGGCAGTGCACTATTCTACTGCGAGAAGTTAAAACGCGTTGACATAGTTGACGGAGTGACACTTCAACGAGAAAAGAAATTTAAAATAGAGGACTACAATTAGACTTTGGTCTAAACTGCCAGTTGCCAACAAAAGCAATAACAAATGGCTTGGTGACATGAGGGTTAAGTTCCCATTAGTTAATTTGGTCACGATGCTTTCCTTTGAATTGATGTGGGGATAAAGTAATATTTATCGTTCGAAGGTAGTAGGCTTACGGAGTAAATCCGGGAACGAATTCAATCCTAAATTTTCTGATGCTTCGAAACGCTTTGATGATTATATTTGAATTCGTAGAATTAACAAAGGGAAAGCGCATTTAGGCGGAGGATCTGACAAATGAGATGGTGGACTTATAGACGTTACAGACTTTGGGTTATCAATACCGACCAAGAAGCTTTTCTTTACAAGTGGGACAATTGGAAACTACTAATGCCGTCCGTCAACACGTTGTTGAGGTTGACAAAAGAGAAGGCATTTATAAGAACAAATCAAAGTTTTGAGTTTGAGAACAAATGGTTGGGTTTTGGACGAATGACTTGGGACGTAGAAAATAATATAAAATGGACGACCAAGTATCGAACTGCCGACAACTAATCACGACTTCAATTCTATGAGACTGAAATCTGGGCGCCCGACTGGAACGAGTTCATTAAAAGTGGTGTACCCCCAGACATATTTATAAAGTTGTACAACATACCAAATTCACAAACGACAAGGCAAGGACTTATAATTGCAATACCAAAACAATTGAGTTTACGAAAAAGAGAAACAATTGAAACAGAATTGACACGGCTGACAAAGTTGATTCCTAATTCAACGCTAACCATGACAACTCGATTTTGGCAGCCGTGGTTCAAGTTCGACAACAATATTGAGGACATGAACCCACAAGAATTGGAAAAACTTATCAAGAAAGATGAGTAAAAAAAGCCCAACCGCAAACAGCGCATGCATTCCAACTGCGGGTAACATCTTTATTTGATGTTCGCAACCCTCAAAGCAAAAGAGCCTCTAAGGCTCTCCGTTGGTGAAACGCACGAACACACAACAAAATGTATAAAACACGGCTGGAAGTCAGCATGAATTTGAAGTTGAATTTTCAAATTACGTCTGGTGTCATTGGACAGCTCCTAACCGGACTGATTAGAATTAGGGCATTTAAACTCCCGACAATATCCTTTACCGTCCTTTTAGCTATCGTATGCTCAACTACTACTTTTGGACAGAAATGCGCAACCCGACAAGACACGATCACGAACAGAACCATCTACGTCCTGGCGGATAAGATGCCGACATTTCAAGTTGGGCTGGACAGCTTAAAATCCAAAATCAATAAATACCTGAAGTGGCCTGAGAGATGCAGCGTGGAGGGGGCAGTGTATGTGTCGTTCATCATTGAGACAAACGGACAGATAACGAACAAACGAATAAAAAAGGAATCTCAAGTCAAGAGTTTTGCGATGCCAACGGTGAGGCTTTAAAAGTTATGGATTACCTGACCGAGTGGACCTTTGGTGAATGTGATGGTAAAAAGGTTGCCGTTGAAATGGTTATTCCGATTAGATATTCAGTGATGAGCGGTTTGATGCCATGTCCCACGACAACAAAAGATCAATGATAAAAAAGATAAACATTCTCGGCACCATTATCCTGATCTCCTATCTTGTTTTTTTCATTCCGCTGACCATGACAATTCTCTACTCTGGAGGAGGTCCATTTGGGTATGGAATGGTACTGCTTCCCATCAACGTCATCAATCATCTGCTCCTGATACCAGCAATACTTACGTGGACAGACAAAAGTGAAAAACAATACGGATTCCTTATAACCAATTCACTGGGAACAATTTGGTCGATGTTTTGGATTGCACTACTCATGCCGGCCGCATCCTGAGGCTCGAAGCAATGGGAGCAAATAAGCAGACCAGAGAAATTCCTCAACAGAAAACGATTAACAAAACATGGGAGATATCATTTGGGGAACCTTCCTGATTATCTTAATGCTCGGACTTTTTGGCCTGTATCGGTTCACTACACGAAAAAGCCCGGAAAAGCGCAGCTTCCGAAAATTTCTTTCGCTTCTCGTACTCCTGGGCGGAGCAATCGGCATGCTCGCAAGCGGGCTGAATGAACGATTGCTGCACGACCATCCCTATCAATATACCTTAACGCTTCTTTTCTTTGTCACACAAACCGTAGCAAGCCTGTTGTACTTTCGCGAAGTCAAAGCTGGGCTGGCTCTCTTGGCGCTTACGCTACTTTTGCAGGTGCCTATCCTGCGTCTGCAAAATCTTTCCTATACAAACCAAACGCTCTTCAGCCTCAGGCTCGAAAACTTGCCAAAAACACTTTGGGACATTGAGCCAGGTAGCTATATTCATTTCATGTACTTCAAGCTCGACCATCGCTTTATTCATCTATCAACAACAGAACCCAGCTACGGAGTAAACCTAATCCCCTTATTCAGTATTGCTATGCTCTGGAGAAAGAAGAAGAAAGCAGCCAAAATCTGACGATGAACTCCAGTCGTACCCATTCTTATCTCGACTCTATTACTTTAAAAACGAAAACTTCCCCCGACGGCTTGAAAGACCAGACTACAACCAAGAATGAAACAAACTAAAAAGACGATATTTTGGGGGTTGATGGGGATTTCAATTTTTGGACTGATTGTACTTGCCTATGCAATCATCAACACCATAGTAAGTTTGAAATATGAAACAACAAACCCAAAGGACTGCATTTCGGTGGTTTCAGGACAAGATCTATGCTCCACTCTTTGGATCTTAAAGGGGCTTCTCATGGGATGCATTGCGATAATACTTTTGCTAATATTGTCTAAGAAACGATTTCTTAAAATGCATTCAAATGGCAAGCAACAAACTCAATAAAGACGAAAAGCAAGCAGAGCTTATAAAGTATCGAGATTTAGTTCTGGCAACAATTGACTATTACCTTGATAACAACTTAATGCAAATCAAGACAGACAGTTATGACTCCTCCGAACATTTTAAAGACTTAAAACGACAGACAGAGGAACATTATCAGAACGGAAGACTCACAAGATTGCGGCAGTGGTTTAGCGATTTGACACAAATGCAGATCGAAACTGGCGACTTAAAATTCCAGGAATATTTGCGGGATAGAACTCCGTACAACGTCAATATGCTCCAATCATACTTCCGGCGTGTTGACAAGATAATTGAAAAGGGTAAGATCACAACTGACAATCAGTTCTATGACGTGAACATGATGGTTGATCAACTCAGCCACACAGAACCCGTTGACAGTCAAAAGATAGAAACATTGAATAGACTTCTGCTTGACTATGAGCAACGAAAAAGAAGGAAAACCGTAGACAACAGAAATAAGGGAACCCGTATGTAATCAACAACCATGTCGTTTCAGCGTCTGATTTTGAATTCATGACTTTTAAGCAATGACAACCAAAAACTGGCGAAAAACAGCATTACTAAACCTGGTAATTGCACTGCTCATACTTTCCCCCTTCCTACCCGGACCACCAAACAAGCTCGTTCACCTCATTTACAACAGTGCACAAATGGCGGGACTACTCGGCCTGTTCGTCATTCCCATCGGGCTCATCTGGACCATTAAAGAATTCAAAAGAAAACACAACAACAACGAATATCAGGTTGGCATCAAGGCAATCCTCCTGCTCACAATTCCCTTGAATATTTTCCTAACTTCAATTTATGTAGCCTGGGGCTTACGAAACTTCAGTCGCTATTTGGCGATAACACGAGCAGAAAACCTGGTACAATCCATCGAACAATACAAAGACCGCAAAGGCCAATACCCCGCTTCCTTTGCCGATTTGACGCCAGAATTCATTGACGAAATTCCATCGCCTTTCATCATGGGCATTCAAGAATATGAGTACGAGAAAATCGGAAGCACATACAATATTTGGTTTACCCAAAATGTCATTTTAAACTTTAATTTCGAGGTAGTGACCTTTGACCCTACTGACAATCACAAATCCGAAGGCGAACTCACAAAAATTTACGAAACGGGAAAGAGTCATTGGAAGTATTACGTGTACGACTAGTTATCACAGCTACCAAACGAATATCAAATGAGAAAGCTCGTCAAAAGACTCACAATCGACAAAGAATTCGTTTTTATCGGGGAAGTTGATGACTTTAAAGCAAGAATCAAGAATTTAAATGAGGGCATTACCTGCTGGGCATCGAGTGACCATCAATATACCTTCTTACCGAGTGTCTCATTCGGAACGATGACACGTCCATTCAATCTCGGAATCAGCGTGAACGCCGTAATTTCGCCCATCGACCAGGAAAGACTCAGCGTCAAACTAAAAACCTCCCTGCGACCGGAACACTTCTTCATAATTCTGGCATTTATCATCGTTCTTGTGTCGGCCATCACAAGCGACGAGTCAGCGTGGAGAATCGTCTTTCTCTCTGGTCTCTGGGTTGTATCCCATGCGTTATGTCACTTCATATACAGGTTACAAGAAGAGCAGTTAATTGATAAACTGACAACTAAACTAAAGCTGTCAGACGTGTTACCGTCTGATTGATTGAAAATCAGGTATTAAAGTGGCACTGAAGCAAACCCATGGCGCTGGTGCCCGTGTGCCACGCGCGCCTGAAAAAAACATTAGTAAAGTGCTCTGTTGCAGCTGCGGAAGTCGCGTCGGCATCGCTCTCGTGTAGCTACAAAGTTATCCGAACACAAATTTGACATTCAGGCACAAATTAGTAGAATTGACATTAGAAAAATTGTTAGCGTTTTTTTTTATGGCAGAGACAAGAATATTCTTAACGGATGAGGATTTCCTGCAGCTGAGCGCATTTGTAATGCTGAACTTTTCAGCCACATTCATCCCCCGAACTAATCACGGCGAACCTGAAGAAATCAGACTCAACTCAGTAGAAGATATCAGGTTGCATTTGGAGAAGTTCAGATCAAAAAAATCAGGTGGACTCGGGTATTTTATCACGTCCCCCAGCTGGAGTATTGAGCCGATCTATTTTGAAAGAATTGATTCTACCTCTGGACTTGGAACTTTTTATGCTGCAATCAATAAATTCGGCGGGCCTTATATTGAACTTATACCAAGATTTGGTTTTCCGAAAACAATCGCTGGAAAGATAGTAGTTGGCCATATTAGCGATTACCCTTATTATATCTCCGGATCATTTCTTACCGACAAGGTTAACGGGTACAAAACAATCGACAGGCCAAATTCAATTATCAGCGCTGTTAGAGAAATCAAGGCATTTATTAAAAAGAACGGCAGTCAAGTAGCAAGCACAACCAAACCAACGAGAAAGGCCTATGCAATGAAAGGTGCAATTGAACTCCTTTACCAAGGAGTAATTTTAGCAGAAGGCGAATGTAGCTACGCGAAAAAGTAGATGCCAAGCGGCTAAGCTGGTGCCATAATAATAAATTCAAAGAATATTCCTTTTTGCGGTCGGCGAGTTGCGGTCTACAAAACCTACTCATTCCTGAGCCTACCCACCCCCAGCAGTAAACATATCCCTGCCAGCAAGCATGTAATGGCGGGCATCGCGAAAAAGAACAAGAAGCTCGTGACGCTGAATCCCAAAACGCACAAGGCCATCGGAATCAAAATGTTCTTCGCAGTATTCGGTTGCGTCTCGGACAAGGTGGATACAAACCAAAGAATGATTACAAAAGTGAGTAGCGTAAAAATGAGATTGACGCTCATGCCGGTGTAGTTCTCGTCGTAGCTTCGGAGCTGCCCGAACATATCAAACTTGTTCTCCGACATTGCACGCAGGACTTCCTTTGCTTTGGGATCGTCCACATCGTGGCGGGTGAAATGACCGACTGAGTGGCCCAAGGCGAAGAAGAGTAAACATCCTGCCGCGATTCTGATTAATAGTTTTGCCTTCATGGTGGGGTTGAGTTTTGGTTAAGGCAATTTAACAAAGCCCGGACTTCGTCGTGCAGGAATTTGATGATTGGCAAAAACGGGGTGCACCCGAATCCCTCCAGGCTCGCGTCAAAGGCGGGCAAACGATGACCGGAACAAACTCCGCGAAATACATACCGATCGCTAAAAACAGGGATACGCGTCCCAATCAATTGTTAGTGCTATTCATTGCAAATTCGTAGCTTCGTTTTAACCTGGCAAAAACAATTCTATGAAACTCTCCACCATAATTTTGAATCTGATTTTGCTATTTAGCTGATTTGCGTAACGTTCATAACTGTACAGACTGCACTGTTGTAATTCCTTTCAATTCAATTCATGCCCAGTCATCAAAAAGAGTCGCAACGTCATATTCTCACAATTTAAATAACATCGATCTTTCATCTCGATTGCATTTTAATTATGTGTCAGCAACCTTAACTTTAATCCACCCATTTACCCGAGTAATGCGATTGAATCAGATACACGCGGCCAAGAAGAGCCCCTTAAACTTATCAACCTAACCTGTAAACTATTCGAAACCGTCTAGGCATAAATAATGAAAACCCTATCAATCCTTTTAGCCACGCTCGTCATCATCGGCTGTGGTGACGACGAAAAGGAGCAAGCCGTTCTTGCGACACCATTTGAATTCACCGTAACAGACATTTCGGGAAAAGACCTACTGGATCCCAAAAACTCGGATGCCTTTAAAGAGTCGGAGATCAAACTCTTCTACCTCATCGATGGCAATGTGCAGGAGGTCTATGACCTGAACAAAGACTACCCACGCAATTTCCTTATATACCGACGAGAAAATTTCTATCGCATACGATTTTTTCTGAATCACTCTCAAACTGAAGGGATTTCAAAAACACTTATTCAGTGGAAGGAAAGTGATGTTGATGTATTGAGTGCGAAGTTTATTACCTCTGAAACATCGGTTATCGTTGAAAGTGTATGGCTCAATGAAAAGTTGATATGGACAGCTTCAGAAAATACTGAGCCGTTTTTCGCTTTGACGAAGTGAACAAGTCACAAAAAAGACTTTATCTAAAACATTTTGCAGATACATGACCTCAAAAAAAAGAATACCATCAAAGTCTCTTCTCTTTACACTTATTGCATGCGGAGTCTTTACCGCCTGTAGTAAGACCAACACAAAACTGGATAGCGATGACTATGCAACCGTCGCTGATCGAATTTCAGTATTAAAAAAGGAAATCAAAGCTCCTACTGAATTCAGTGATGCGGAATTTGAGCTATTTAATGTTAACGGATTCCAAAATCAGCGAACGTTAGCGCCTGGAGCTTCCTCGTGGGACTACAAATTTGCTGTAAGAATTAAGAAGGCAGACATCCCAGCATGGACATCTGGAATGAAGCAAACTGACCTTCCGAATTATGATCACAGTTGGACAAGCGAAATTGTCAAAAGCAGAAAACAGAATTGGAATACAAAATCATATCCTGAATACTTCGTTCGCGAACATGCGAACGTGACGATGTTGGTTTACAGGAATGAGGGGATTATCTTTAAACGTGTGATTGATTTGTAAAAACACGGTCATCCGACCTTACCAGCGTAATCGTTTATACTTCGGAAGCCGCCAATGAGAAGATCAGGCAATGGCTAAATCATTAAGATGAAACAAAAGTGAAAAGACGACCTACAAGTATGACCCGACTAATATTTAACTTACTTATCTGCGCTATTTTAGTTGCAAGTAGTTGCCAAAGAGGTGACAATAGCACAAGCCTCACAAAGAAAGTTGAATATAATCAGAAGCTTCTCCCTTACAGAACTTGAGATGAATGAGAAATATTGATAGCATTGCAATAGGGAAAGATTTATTTCACCCCTTCAGGGTTTGATCCGATTTTTATTCCGATTTCTACAATAATGCCACCCCTTCAGGGTTGTGCTTTCCGTGACCCAAGCATCGTTTCTGCCCTTCGTTGAGCTCGCTGATATTTAGCCTCTGATATAATGACGCAGTGCTAATGAACAGCATCGGCTATTTGCACGGTCACAAGGGCCCAGCTACGCACTTCCTGGCCTGATGCTTTTTGGGCGACCGTGCGCAAGGGACACTGGCATTGTTTGAGCCCCTTCGACTCCGCTCAGAGCAACGCCTCGCATAATCTACGCGTCGAATTAGACGCACCATGAGCGGAGTCGAAGGAGAGCCCTGAGCGGAGTCGAAGGGCGAGTGCCATGTGGCCCGACCCGCGGGTGCGCGAGATCACAAGCCGTTCGACAGAAGGCTCACGGCGGCGCGACCCCGCGGGATGCGCCCAAATTGCATCAAGAATTCATGTTCAGGAAAGCAACAGTTCACTTGCTCAAAAATCTCAAGATCAAATTCCGATGTTTTAGGTATATTCGTTTGATAAAATCTTCTTATGTCAGCTATTGAATTGAAATTAGAAATCATCAAAAGGATAACAACAATCGATAATGAATCTATCCTCAAGGAGATTTTGCAAATAATCAATTTGGAACAAGCTCTGGAAAAAGAGTTTGTACTCTCCGAAAATGAAATCAAGGCAGTTCAAAAGGGATTAGAAGACATCGAAGCAGGCCGAGTCTATAGCTCCGAAGTTGCTGACATGAAGTTGAAGGAATGGCTAAAAAAGTAGAGTGGAGCGAGGCTGCGTTAAAAGACCGGCTCAATATCTATCTTTATTGGCATGCTCGAAACAATTCCGATTCTTACAGCCGAAAACTTGAGATTCTTTTCACCGAGGCAGCGAAATTAATTTCCGCCTTTCCGAAGATTGGGCAGCCCACAAATTCAGGAGTCAGAGTCAAAATAGTCAGCCATTTCAGGATATATTACAGTTACTCGGCCGAGGCGATTCAAATTATTCGAATATGGGATACTCGCCAAGATCCCGAGGCGCTGAATTTTTAACCATTCGGCCACTTGAACCATAAATCAGCCGGTGAATGTTTAGATATCTCAGGTGCTTTTCTTCAATTGCTTTCCGGGACCTGCGATCCATCGAAAAGCTGTTGCGGCGAATTGCCCATACGCTTACCTTGCTAAATTAATCCCGGAACTATGTCCAGATTTTTGATTGCGGTCGCTCTTGGTATCATCGTTGTCGCTTGCACAAAGTCGAACGAAACGCTTTACAACGAGGTGATGGATGTCCATGACGAGGTGATGCCGAAAATGGATGACCTCTACAAGGCGAAAAAAAATCTGCAGGAAAAACTCAAGGACTCTACGCTTCACGACACCACGCGCATGCGTATGCAAACCCTCGTGCGCGACCTCGACCAGGCCAGCGAGAGCATGATGGTGTGGATGCGTGAATTCAACCCGCTGCCCGACAGCACGAGCGAAGACAAGGCGCGCCAATACCTCGAAGGGGAAATGGTGCGCATCCAGAAAGTGAAAAAGGATATGCTCGAGGCGCTTGAACGCGCAAAAGGGGGCTAAACGCCTCCCTTGAAGGTTCCATTATTTCATTACATTTGCAGCCTCTGTAAATGCCTATGGAACTGAAATACATCCCCCTGAACGACCTCCACGCCAAGCTTGGCGGTAAGATGGTGCCCTTCGCCGGGTACCAGATGCCTGTCCGATATTCTTCTGACATTGAGGAACATATGACCGTGCGCAACGGCGTTGGTGTGTTTGATGTATCGCACATGGGCGAGTTTACCCTGAAAGGTCCTCATGCCTTGGATCTCATTCAGCGCGTGACCAGCAACGATGCTTCAAAGCTCGTTGACGGACAGGCGCAGTACTCGTGTCTGCCGAACGAACAGGGCGGCATTGTTGACGACCTGATCGTTTACCGCATCGCGGAAAATGATTACCTGCTGGTGGTCAATGCATCGAACATTGACAAAGACTGGAACTGGATCAGCAAATTCAATACGAAGGGTGTGGAGATGAAAAACATCTCCGACGACATCTGTCTCTTTGCCGTGCAGGGACCCAAAGCCGCTGCCACATTGCAAAAGCTCACCAGGACGGATTTATCTCAAATCAAATACTATCATTTTGCCATCGGAGAATTTGCGGGTAGCCCGAACGTTGTGATATCCAATACCGGCTACACCGGCGCTGGCGGGTTTGAGATATACGTAAATAAGTCTCATGCGGAGAAAGTCTGGAATGCCATCTTCGATGCCGGAAAAGAATTTGACATCAAGCCCATCGGACTTGGCGCACGCGATACCCTCCGCCTGGAGATGGGCTTCTGTCTCTACGGCAACGACATCGACGACACCACATCGCCGCTCGAAGCGGGACTTGGCTGGATCACCAAATTCACCAAAGCGTTTACCAACAGCGAAGCACTGAAACTTCAGAAGGAACAAGGCGTATCGAAAAAGCTTGTTGGCTTCAAAATGATCGATAAAGGAATTCCGCGTCACGACTATGCCATCAAGAACGCAGCGGGTGATGTGATTGGTAAAGTAACTTCAGGCACGATGTCGCCTGTGTTGAACGTGGGCATTGGTCTTGGCTACGTCACCACGGCGCATGCGGCTGTGGGAAGTGAAATCTTCATCGATGTTCGCGGCAAGAGCCTGAAGGCAATCGTTTCGAAACTTCCTCTGATCGGTTGATACAACGCAACGTCTATGCGCTCCATTGATGTTTGTCTTTCTCCGGACCTGATGCATTTATATGACGTCAGCTCAAAATCTGTTGTCGTCGTTGATATATTACGCGCTACCTCGTGTATGACAACGGCTTTTGCGCACGGTATTGAATGCATTAAACCCTTTGCAAAACTGGACGAGTGTGTCGCAATGAAGTCGCAGGGTTGGTTGACAGCCGGCGAACGCGACGGCAAAAAAGTAGAAGGCTTTGATATGGGCAATTCGCCCTTCGAATATATGGGCGACCAGATGCGCGGTGCGCGTATTGCGTTCACCACCACCAACGGCACTCAGGCGATCGTCAAGTCTTTCGGCGCGAAGCAAATAATCATAGGGTCGTTTCTGAATTTAAGTGCGGTACTGAATCACCTGAAAAATACAGCAGAAGAGATTCTTGTGGTGTGTGCGGGATGGAAAGGTAAATTCAATCTTGAAGATACCTTGTTTGCCGGAGCTGTTGTTCATCATCTGAGTGAGTTCAAACCGGCCTGCGATTCGCCATTGGCGGCAAGAAGTCTGTACGCAGGAGCAAAGAACAATATGGTGGAATCCCTGAAAGACTCAAGTCATGTGCAGCGTCTCGCGCGACTCAACATCCACAAAGACATTGAATTTTGTCTCACTCCGGATCAGTACAACGTTGTGCCGGTGATGAAAGGTGACGTATTATTGCCTGCCTGATTACACCCGAATGTAAATCTTCTTCTTGTCCAGTAGCCATCCTGTGAGCCAGCAGGTGAACATGATGAGCAGCGCAAATGCGAGCGATGCATTTTTCGGCGACATCATTGACGAAAAGGACAAGAATAAATTCTCCTGAATATTCTTTCCATTGATAATCACCAATCCCGCCGTAATCATCAGGATTTCGCTGAGCAGATAAATGAACAACGGATTTCTTCCGAACACTTCAAAGAAATAGGACCAGCGCGTGATGCGCAGCATATTTACCACATAGATGATGACAGGCAATATCAACAGATCAAGGCCGCACGTCATCAGCACAAACGAACTTGTCCAGAGTTTTTTGTTGATGGGGAAATACATATCCCAGCAATAAGCGCCAAACAACAAGACAGCTCCGGCAATCATTAACTTAGCAAGCACTTCATAGGACATGCCTCCACGTCGAATAAAATCGCCGGCGAGGTAACCAATCAACACATTGACAATGGCAGGGAGTGTGCTGAGCAATCCTTCCGGATCGAAGGGAATGCCTTCACCATTGTACAGATGTTTAGGCCCGAGCAGAAATAAATCGAGTCTTAGTCCCGCATTGGTCGTCAGCGCATAGGGGTCGTTGCCTTCACCGAATGCAAAAGCGAGCAACCAGTACGCGAACAAAGCAAAGACACTGAACCCGATGGCCAATTTCCGGCCTCCGTAATAGATGATGATGGAAGCAAACAAGAAACATAAGGCAATGCGCTGGAGCACGCCCGGTATTCGGAGACTATCGAGTGGTTTCCACTGGCCTGCAGAGAAATCATAAAACGGATACCAGTACATCAGAAATCCGAGCAGGAAGATGAGCGCACTTCGCTTCAGGGTTTTCTTCCAGAACGCCGAAGAGGATTGTCCTTCAAATTTCAGCATGGAGAATGCCATGGCATTACCTACTGCGAACAGGAATGAAGGAAACACGAGGTCTGTCGGGGTGAATCCATGCCAGTTTGCATGCAGCAATGGCGCATACGCCACACTCCAGTCGCCCGGCGAGTTGACGATGATCATAAAGCAGACAGTCATGCCGCGGAAGATGTCGAGCGCGGTGAAACGAGCAGCGGATTCACTCATGGTTCATCAGGTTAGTGCGACAATTTAATGACGCTCTTCTAAAAAACCTTATGATTTAAGTTTTGGATTATTCAAATGACGTGTGGCATCGCGCACATTTTTCTTTTCGAGGTTGCGCTTCAATGCTTCGGTGAGATCAACACCTGTTTGATTGGCGAGACAAATCAATACCCACAATACATCCGCGAATTCATCCCCAAGATCTTTCGCTTTGTCCGACTCTTTTTCGGATTGTTCGCCGTAGCGTCGCGCCATGATTCGGGCGACCTCCCCTACTTCTTCGGTGAGGATCGCCATATTGGTGAGCTCGCTGAAGTAACGGACGCCAGTTGTTTTTATCCATGCGTCTACAACATCCTGCGCTTCGCGTATGGTCATGATGGAATAAGTTTATTTTGTCAATAATTCAAAATCGATATCCAGTACTTCGTAGGCACTCCAGCCTTTGAAATCAAAATGCCACCACTCGGAGCTGTTGACTTTAAAACCTTGCCGCTCCATGACGGCGATGAGCAACGCACGATTCTTTCTGGCAACCGGGTCGGCTACCGGCGTTGACGGCCATGCTTCTTTGCGAAATGAATCGTACTCGGTTGGCATTTCCAGCTCTTCTCCCGTTTTCAAATTGATCAACGTGATATCCAGTGCGCAGCCGCGGTTGTGTCGCGAACCTTTGTAGGGAGAAGCCACGTACGTGGTGTCTTTATAAACTTCATAAAACCTGACTGTAGCTTTATAAGGCCGATAGGCATCAAATATTTTAATTCCCAGTCCCTGCTTCTTCAGTTCTTCCTGCGCCCGGAGCAACGCCAGGGCTACTGGCTTTCGGGCAAAGGCTTTGGCCGATGTATAGATTTGTTCGCCCGTGAAATTGTTCTTCGTTGCATAGCGGATGTCCAGCACAATACCCGGAACAAACTTCTCCAGGTCGATTAATGTTTTGTCGGGATTGGCCGCAATGGCTTTTTGATAACCGTCGAGCGTCATCGGTTTTAATCCGTAGGCATACTGTGCGCTGACCGAAAGCGACGAAAGCACAAGCAGTGAGATCAAAAGTTGTTTCATACTTTATTCTTTGTATCGATGATGATCGTGACTGGCCCATCATTCGTCAGCGACACCTTCATGTCTGCTCCGAATCTTCCCGTCTGAATGGCTTTTCCCATTGAAGCCTCCAGCGACTTGACAAATTTCTCATACATGGGAATGGCGAAATCTGGTTTACTCGCTTTAATGTAGGAAGGCCGGTTTCCCTTTTTCGTACTGGCATGCAACGTAAACTGGCTGACGACAAGCAGATCGCCGCCAACATCGGTGACGCTCAAATTCATGACACCCTGATCGTCATCAAAAATTCTGAGGTTAACAATCTTGCCGCACAACCAGTCAATGTCTTCCTGGGTGTCCGCATCTTCAATACCAACAAGAACGAGCAAACCTTTATTGATTTGACCCACAACAGCACCTTCGACAACAACCTGCGCTGCAGATACTCTTTGCAGAACCGTGAGCATAGTATGACCTTTAGCTGGAAATTAAATATTACTTAAGCCGTTGCATCTCATCAGACTCGTGGATGAACACGCCCTGGCCCGTCGAGTGGGTGAAATGCATCATCGCATCGGCAACACGCGACGCGTCAATCGCTTTGTATTTAGCTGGGAAAAGAAATCCAAAAACGCGATACAAAATTTTTGCAGCGTCTTCCCCGCGACGCGTTTCCGTGCGCGGGCCGAGCAGGAGACTGGGCCTGAAGATGTGAAGCGCCGTATAACCCACACCACTGATCGCTGCCTCCACTTCTCCCTTCACACGGTTATAATAAATTTTTGATTTTCGATCAGCTCCCAACGCGGATACGAGGTAGTATCGCGCAGCACCTTGTTTGATCGCAGCCTGAGCAAGTTTTACTGGATAATGAAAATCAACTTCGTAGAATTTTTCTCTGGATCCTGCTTTGGCCATCGTGGTGCCGAGGCAACAAAATACATCGGTTATTTTCTCATTCCCGAGAAGGGCATCGAGTTGATCGAACTCCGCAGGCAGTGTTTGAAGTTTGGAGTGCGCAACGCCTGCGTCGCGCCTGACGAGTGCAATAACTTTGTCGTAGCGATCGCTTGCCAGTAACAATTGCAGCAGCTGAGTTCCAATGAGGCCTGTGCTTCCTGCGATAAGTGCTGTTTTCATTTCAATTCCACCTGAGATTTCTCCCAAGTTAAGAATTTATCCATCTCGCTTCCGAGCGATTGATATACATAAACCAGTACGGCAAAATCATCGGTAAGCCCAGTAAGCGGCAGCAAATCGGGAATGAAATCGAGTGGATTGATGAAGTAGATCAGTGCAGCGACAACAAGCACCATTGTTTTCCAGGGGATTTGCCGGTAGCGCCCCGTTGCGTAGGCCTGAAGCAAACGACCCAGGGCAAAAAATTTTTCTTTGACCGGTGCTGCCTTAACATCTTTCCAGTTGACCGACCTTGCCTTTCTGGCCAGCTGGGCCGCCAAAGCCAGCAGTCTGCCTTTTTTGCCAGCTGCCTGTTCGATCGCTATTTTGAAAAACTTGTTCATCGTGCCTGATACGAGAACATCGCGCTATTTCAGAAAGTTCTCTGAATTTCAGCCTTCAACTCAGTCAGCGCGTGGGCCATGGGATCGACCTGACGGGACAAAGTTTTCTCTATAATTTTTTTCGCCAGATCGAGACCGGTACTCTCCGTCGAAAGTTCCTGCGCAGCGTCATTGATCATCACGACCAAATCTTCCTTGGCATTTTTGATCTGTTCCCACACCGCCTCTCCAATATAGATCTGCTGGGAAACATTGTGGTTGTATTCATTTCGAATCTCCGCCAGCAACAATTGCTGAAATTCTCGCGCACCCATAGGACCTGTATTGATGCGGATCAGCAGATTCTGAGGCGACATCCGTTCCAGAAAAAGTGCCATGCGCTCATACGCATGGAGGCGATTGGGCAGTACGGTTTCAATCGCGCGGCTGCGAACCTCCAGGGTTCGGAGATCGATCTCTTTCTGAATGAAGGATCGGACAAATAAAAAACATGCATACAACACGAGGGCCGCCGGAAGGAGAACTTTTCCAAAATCAATCAGTGCATCCATAAACTTTGTGCAATCAAATGGTGTTGAAATTTAACATATTTTTGAACGCGCAAAGGTAATAACATGTTTGAGCCTGTCACCATATCCGCACGAGCAGCCGAAGAAATCCGGAAGATCATGCAGACCAAAAACATCCCGGAAGGCTATGGCCTGAGGGTCGGCATTAAGGGCGGGGGCTGCGGCGCGACATTAATGATTGGCTTCGACCGCAAAAAGGATCCCGACCTGGCCTATACGATCGAAGGCATTCAGGTCTTCATCGACAAAAAACACACGATGTATGTGGTGGGGAAAGAGGTCGACTTCTATGAAGGCGCAGAGGCACGGGGCTTTGTGTTCAACGACCCGGGCGTAAAGCAGGAATCGCAAAATTAACGGCGAACGTCCGAGAGCTCGACGACGGCGCGATCGCATTTCCCTCCGATGGGTGGATTCAGTTTGGCGATTCGAACCGTCACTTTTCCGACCTCAGGGATTTCGCGCAGCACGCGGGCGACGACTTTGCCCGCCACCGTCTCCAGCAGTTTGCTGGGTATTTCCATCTCCGATTTCACGATGGCAAAAAGCGTTTCATAATTCACGGTACCCGCCAACTCATCCGACTCTGCTCCTCGCGCGAAATCCGTCTCCACGAAAATATCAACCTCAAACCAGTTGCCGGACTCCCGTTCATGCGGGTAAACGCCGTGGAAGGCATGAAATACCAGTCCCTGGAGGGATACAATACCAGTCATGTGAAATAGAAATTGAGCCGAAAGGTAGCTAAAAACTACCCGATCTCGTCGAAAAAGGACTTCATCACCTTTTTCGGCTCGTTGGCGACCACAGGCTGATGCACCACTTCCTTGACCGGCTCGGGTACAACGGGGGCCTTATACGCATTTACGGCCACGTCCGGCTTCACAGCCTCCGTCTTCGTGACTTCCGTAGATTGAATGCTCCGGTCGAACTCAAGGTTTGGGAAAATGATCTTCTTGGCCTCGCGCTTGACGTTTGCCAGGTGCGCCTCCGGGTCGAAGTTTTTGGTCGTATTCAAGGCGCGCTCGACGCGCTCCTGAAGGTCTGACGCGAGACGTCTCAGGTCAGTAATTAAATCTTCACGCGATGATTCCAGCTTGCGGTAGTTCTCCACCAGACTCTTCAGGCGATCTTCCATATCGGCAATCACCTGCTTGGCTCTTGTCTCCGATTCCTCGAGCGTATCTTTTGCCTTCAGCTTGGCTTCGTTCAGCATCGCGTCGGCCTTCATCTGGGTTTCCCGAAGATGCAGCTCCGCAGTCTTGCGTGCCTGCTCAATCACATTCGCTCCGGTATCTTCTGCCGTCTTCAGCGTTTTGTACAGAGAATTTTCCACCTCGCGCAATTTCTGAACTTCGCGTTCAGAAGAATCTAACCGATAACGCAGTTCCTTCACCTCATCCTGCATGCGCTCCCACTCCTGGCTGAGTGTGAGCAAAAAAGCATGTACTTCCTCTTTTTCATAACCTCTGAAATTTTTCTCAAAGGTCTTCTGACGTATTTCGAGTGGTGTAATTTTCATGGTGTATAAAGTTTAAAAAATGATATGCCAAATTGATATCGTTCGATCGTCGCTGGCACTCAGCACCTGATTATTCATCCCTGTCCAAACCACCTTGTTGACAGAGGTTCCGTGTCCCGCGTGCCTTGACTTGTCAATCACCTTCAGCAGCGATAACTCGCTTGCGCTCCATACTTTAACGGAGCGATCCATGCTACAAGTTACGAAATGTTTGCCATCCGGACTAAAATCAAGGTGATTTATAGCATACAGGTGAGCCACAATCTCCTCCTCCTGCCGGTAGTCCTTATTCACATTCCAGAACTTCAGTCGGGCGTCTCGCGAGCCACTCACCAACACAGGTGCGTTCGGCATAAACGCCAGGGTGAAGACGGAATTGTCATGCGCCTTCCATTCTTTCACCAGCTTCAACTGATGATCAAATACACGAATCATGTGATCACTATAGCCAACGGCAATGGCACCGCTTCGCTTATCAATCGCGAGAGCCCTCGCACTGAGCGACGACAAGTGCACCTTTTGCAGCACGCGGAGATCATGCAAATCCATTTTGATCAGTGAGCCGTCTCCCATGGCAACAATGGCCTCTCGCCCGACTACACGAATATCAAAAACAGAGGCAGTACCAAGATGGAGGGAACCCACTTCCTTTTTTTGTTTCCAGTCGAGCAGATGAATACCATCGTAATTATGTCCCGCAATCAGCAAGTCGGTATTTGAATCGTACGCAAGCGCGTAGATGGAATTGGGAAGTCGCGCAATAAGCTCACCTGTTTCCGGATTCCCGAGATCCCACTTCACCACCATCCCATCCCCCGCGGCTGAAAAGACTATCGTGGGGTCAGCAGCAGCCTGCAACGTATAGATGGCGTCTCTGTGCCCTGTGAGCGTGTGCAGCTTCTCGACTTGTACTTTACCCATCCTGTAGTAACTTGACGCAAGTTATTAAATGGCACTCGAAAATCTACAATGCAGTGAACAACGCGTCAGCGCGCTTTGGAAGATTGACGAAGATGAAAATTTCTTCCGCGATCAACTGGCCGTGCCCGATGAAGTTCCCGACACGATTCATCACGTGCAAAAACGTTTGGAGTATCTCTCCGCACGTTACCTCCTTCAATCGCTGCTCAAAGAATGGAACCTTCCATTTGCAGGAATTGTCAAGGATGACTTCGGCAAACCGTATCTGAAATCATTGCCGTTTCAAATTTCACTCAGCCATTCCTACCCGTACGTCGCGGCGGTCATCGATCGCAATAAGGCTGTCGGCATCGACCTGGAACAACCAAAGCTTAAACTTGCCCGGATTGCACCGCGTGTGCTCAGCGAGGCCGAATATGGTGACGCCGGCGACGACACCGTGAAGCTGTGCGTGTACTGGTGTGCGAAAGAAAGCCTTGTCAAAATTCATGGCAAGAAAGACCTGACGTTCGCGTCAGAAATACAGATTTCGCCATTTTCACTGCAAAAACAAGGATTACTAAATGGCAGCATAATTGCATCTGGTATGCATATAGCGGTGCCGTTGCAATACGCGGTTTATGATAATTTTGTAGTCGCCGTCACCATTTGAACCATGAAAAAATATTTGTTTCTCTTGTTGATTACCATCTCGCTTCAGGCGCGTGCACAGCAAGTACCTGATTTCAGTTTGGTGAACGTCATGAACGGCAGCCCATTCACGCTGCAGACCTTCCCGGCCTGTGCAGGACTGGTTGTTATATTCACCAGCAACACCTGCCCTTATGATGAATATTACCGGGCTCGTATTGCCAAACTGAGCGCCGCCTATGGCGATCGTGTTCCATTTGTTTTAGTGAACTCAGGCATTGAGCCGGCTGATGCGGAAGATGCGATGGTGCGTAAAGGAAAGCAGCTGAATTTATCCATACCCTATTTGTCAGATAAGAATCAGACGCTGATGAAAGCGCTCGACGCGAAAAAGTCGTCCGAGGTTTTTCTGCTGAAGAATACAAACGGCAAATTTCAGGTGGTGTATCGCGGCGGGATTGATGACAACCCGCAGGTTGAGGCGGATGTTCGCCAGCAATTCCTGAAAGATGCCATTGAGCAACTGATTGCTGGTAAAAAAATTGAAGTTCCCGACAACCGCGCCGTTGGTTGTAACGTGCGCCGGCTTTAGTCCGAGGCCATCGCCTTTTCGTAAACCACATTATAGTGCCGGATCAACTGATGCCAGTCGAACATCGCTGAATAACTTTCCGCGTTGTTGCGCTGGAGTATTCGTTCCTTCCGGCTCATCTGCAGGAAGCGATAAAGATAGGCAGCCAGCTGACGCGCACTCCAGTCAAACGTGCGATTATCGCGCTCGATCACGAACATGCCATTCTTCTCATGGTCGGGGAAATGGGTGAGAATGTAATCACCAAAACCACTTAAGTCACTCGTCACGGCCGGAATGCCGCTGGCCATACATTCCAGCGGTGTATAGCCCCACGGCTCATAATAGCTTGGGAAAATACCGAGATTACATCCCCGCACGAAGTGCAGATAATCCATCCCGAAAAGCGGATTTGCCGAGTGGATAAAATCAGGATGATACACAATCTTCACTTTATCCTCCTTTGCATTCAGCATTGACTTCTCTTCCAGATACTTGATGATTTCATCTTGCATATCGACGAGCTCATGCGTCACGATGGAAGGATTCTTGTCGTTTTGCCAGGATTGGATCGTTCGACGGTAACGAAGCTTCCAGTATTCATCAACAAATTCATTCAGGTTTGGGAGACGGTGATCCTCACGGCTCGTGCTCTCATAAAACAACCTGGCACCCACCTGCTTGACTATCGCATCACAGGTTTGCCTGATCTCTTCCATCACCGCCCGCGCGTGCAACGCCTCCGGATTAATCGTGGTAAAATCCCGCTTCGTCACAAAGAACATCACAATGGTCAGGTCGGCGTTTTCGCGCTTGAGCTGCTCATTCAAATAGTGGAGCGCTTCCAGTGTGAGATCAAATCCCTTGTTCTTGTATTCATACCTGCCCGACGTGAAGAAGTACATCGTCTTGTCCAGATCAAAAGCATAGGATGGAAAAAAATGACCAATCACAAACTTGTGGATCTGCTCTTTGTAGGTTGAATGAAGATTTTGAAATTCATACAATGTCTCAAACCGGTGGATATTCAGTCCGTTCGGGAGAATGCCGTCTGCTTTTCGCTTCAACAAATGTTCACCTTCTTTCGCCGTCACGTCGCTCACGGTGGTGAAGAAGTCTACCGCCTGCGTGATCTTGTATTCAATGGTCGCCTCCGTTGCAATACCAAATCGTTTGGCCTCCTGCTCCCAGTTGAAAAACGGAAGGTGATCATAGAAGTGCGGAGAATTGATGGCGAGATGCCGGCCGAGCTGCGTGGCATGGGTAGTGAAGATGGTCTTGATCGGTGACTTGCTCTTTCGCAGATCAACTGCAGGAAGCCCGGCCATCCATTCGTGGAAGTGCGCAATGATTGTATCGTTGCCAATCAACACACTCAACTCTTCCAGATACAACTTCGTCAGATACGAAAAAGCAAGAACGTCATTGATGAGGTCGCTTACTTCAGGTGTTGCAATGCCATGATCCTTCCAGAGAAGATATTTGTACAAATCAAGCTGGCGTCGTGTTACGCGTTTCGGGTTTAACAGGATCACGCGCGGTTTTCCCGTCACCAACCATTCAGCGTATTGCACTTCAAAGCCTTTGTCGCGCAGGCTGGAGGCGGCCTGTCCGTACACGTCCGCGACATCATCCAGCGGTTCAAGTTCTGCTGTAATGGAAGGATTCATGTAAGGACCGATGAGGCAATACCGGCCAGCCCAGTGTTCCATCATCACAGGTACTTTGGAACGAATGACGGTGTAGATGCCGCCCACCTGGTTACAGACCTCCCAGGAGATTTCCGTGAGATACGAATTCGGGAGAAAGGCTGCGGCCGAAGATGATCTTTTTGGCATAGTTAGAGTCAGGTTGTCGCGTTGTTGCTTAAAATATTTGTTCCCGATATGTCAATATTTCCGAAATCCGGGAATGTCAGCTAAAGGACTTTAATTTGATAATTGATGCGAAACAGACAACAGACATGAACTTCGAGAAATTTACCATAAAATCTCAGGAGGCGCTACAGAAATCAGCCGAGATTGCCATGGGCAGCCAGCAACAGGCCATCGAGCCTGGTCACTTGCTTAAAGCAATTCTCGAGACCGATGAAAACGTCTCAACATACTTGTTCAAGAAATTGAACATCAACAAAAATCTGCTCGACTCCCGTTTGCAGGAAGTGTTGAATTCCTACCCCAGAGTATCGGGCTCTCAGCCTTATTTGGGTAATGCAACCAATCAGATTTTGCAACAAGCCGAGAAAGAACTCAGGGAGTTTAAGGATGAATACATCGCTGTCGAGCATCTCCTTCTCGCCTTGCTCGCGACGAAGGACAAAGCCTCCACGGCCATGAAAGATGCAGGATTTGAACGTGCATCGCTCATCAAGGCCATTCAGGAGCTGCGTGGTGGTGCTTCTGTCACTGATCAAAATGCAGAAGCAAAATATAAGTCACTTGAACGCTACTCAAAGAACTTGAATGATCTCGCGAAGAAAGGCAAGATCGATCCGGTCATTGGACGCGACGAAGAAATTCGCCGTGTGCTTCAGATACTTTCGAGACGAACGAAGAACAATCCCATCCTCCTTGGCGAGCCTGGCGTGGGTAAGACTGCCATCGTAGAAGGCATGGCGCAGCGCATTGTCAATGGCGACGTACCAGAAAATTTGAAAAATAAGATCTTGGTATCGCTCGACATGGGTCTGCTTGTTGCCGGTGCGAAATACAAAGGCGAATTTGAAGAGCGACTGAAAGCCGTCATCAAGGAAGTCACAGACAGCAACGGACAGATCATTCTTTTCATTGACGAAATCCATACACTCATTGGCGCCGGTGGTGGAGGCGAAGGCGCGATGGATGCGGCGAATTTGCTGAAGCCTGCCCTTGCGCGCGGCGAGCTTCATGCAATAGGTGCAACCACGCTGAAAGAATATCAAAAATATATTGAGAAAGACAAAGCGCTCGAACGTCGCTTTCAAAGTGTGATGGTTGACGAACCTAGCGTGGAAGACTCTATCTCAATTCTCCGTGGCATCAAGGATAAATATGAACTTCACCATGGCGTGCGCATCAAAGACGATGCAGTCATCGCTTCGGTGGAATTATCCAGCCGATATATTTCGGATCGTTTTCTCCCCGACAAAGCTATTGACCTGATGGACGAGGCCGCATCAAAACTTCGTCTGGAGATGGATTCCTTGCCGGAAGAGCTGGATGAATTGAATCGCCGAATCATGCAGTTGGAAATTGAGCGCGAGGCCATCCGTCGCGAGAAGGACAAGGAGAAAGAAGCCATTCTCTCGAAAGAAATTGCTGAACTGTCAGAACAAAGAAATTCATTGAAGGCGCGGTGGGAAAGCGAGAAGCAGGTTGTTCAGGGTATTCAAAAACAAAAAGAAACGATTGACAAACTTCGCTTCGAAGCCGAGCAGGCTGAAAAAGCCGGAGACTATGGCCGCGTTGCTGAAATCCGCTATGGAAAAATCACCGAAGCGGAAAAAGCACTGAATGATCTCCAGATAGCGATGAAAGAACTACAAGGCGATCACTCCTTGTTGAAGGAAGAAGTCGATAGTGAAGATATTGCTGAAGTCGTGGCCAAATGGACGGGCATACCTGTCTCAAAAATGCTTCAGAGCGAACGCGAGAAGTTACTCACGCTGGAGGACGAATTATCGAAACGCGTGGCGGGCCAGGAAGAAGCCATCCAGGTATTGAGCGATGCGGTACGACGCAGCCGCGCAGGCCTGCAGGATCCCAAGCGCCCGATTGGCTCTTTCATCTTCATGGGAACAACCGGTGTCGGAAAAACAGAATTGTCGAAAGCACTGGCAGATTATCTGTTCAATGACGACAACGCGATGGTGCGCATCGACATGAGTGAATACCAGGAGCGACATAGCGTGAGCCGTCTCATTGGCGCGCCTCCCGGCTATGTGGGTTATGATGAAGGTGGACAACTGACCGAAGCAGTTCGTCGCAAACCATATTCAGTCATCCTGCTGGATGAAATTGAAAAGGCACATCCGGATGTATTCAACATTCTGCTTCAGGTTCTTGATGATGGACGACTGACCGATAATAAAGGACGGGTCGCCAATTTCAAGAATACAATCATCATCATGACGACGAATATCGGATCGAACATCATTCAGGAGAACTTTGAAAAGATCAATGATGAAAATTATTTCGATGTGCTGGAGGAGACAAAAGATGAAGTTGTCGCCTTACTGAAGAAATCGGTTCGCCCGGAATTTGTAAACAGGATAGATGAATTGATCATGTTCCGGCCACTGAGCCGAAAAGACATTCGCAAGATTGTCGACATTCAGGTGGAGCTGGTGCGCAAGCGTCTTGAGGAGGCAGGTGTAAAAATTGAACTATCAGATGCCGCGCGCGATCGGCTTGCAAAGCTTGGTTATGATCCACAGTTTGGTGCACGTCCGCTCAAGCGCGTGCTGCAGCGTGAGTTGCTGAACGAACTGTCGAAACAAATTCTCGCAGGAACTGTTCACAAAGATTCGGTGATTTTCATCGATGTAACGAATGAAACAGATTTTGTTTTCGAGAATATTACGCCAGCTGAAATTGTCCAGTAAAATTTTTTCAGTGAAGAGAAACATTTATTTCCGGCCTCGTGTTTTATAAGTGGTTTAAGGATTGGTGAAACCACGAGGGGTTGGAATGTGGGTTTGGTTGAACGTCCCGGTGAAAGCCGGGACGTTTTTTTTTTGCGGCGCAGATTTTTTCTGTTTTCTGGAAAAACATATGAGCGACGCATCCGACAAGATTATTCCTCCGCAACACGACGGCGGTAAAAAAGATATCGAACACCGGGTCGAAGCCGGTGAAATCAACGACGCCAGGAAATTATTCTTCGTAGCACGAAACCGCCTGCTGGACGTCAATCACTGGCACGAATACGCCAGTCCCATCTCCGGAAAATTTCAAATTGTGGATGGCGAAGGCAGAGAAGTCGATCGCACCGCCGAGATGGGCGATTACCTGCGCATTGATATACCGGCTCCCGATAATGAAGAAGGTCACGGCTTTGACTGGGTGAAAATCGAAGCCATTGAGGACGAGAGCGACAGCACCGGACCCAATGAAAAAATCGCCTTCAGGGTGAGGCCATCCGCAAGCCCGACGGACCCCGCCCACCGCGCAGCCCATTTCTTCAACGAGGAAGCAACCTCCACTTTTGTTGTCGAGCGCAATGACCGGGAAGTTAAAGCCGCGGTATATGGCCGGAATGAAGTGCCCAATACAGACGCCGACAACACAAAAGACAAGATTCGCAACACACTCGTCGGCCTTGGAGCCATGCTTGGCGCCTCCAACGTGCAATGGGGAAACCTGGTTAAAGGTCTGATAGTCATGAAGAAAGAGCCATAGGACCAATTCCCAAAAAATAATTACGAAGAAATTCGTAACAAACTCAAATTTTCCGGCGTACTAACAATCATCATAGTACGAAACCATTCGTAATGAAACCGGAAGAGCAAAAACCGACCGACAAAGAACTCGAGATTCTGCAGGTATTGTGGGAAAAAGGCCCGTGCGCGGTGAAGGATGTGCACGAAGCCCTCGGAGGAGACCAGTCCAACGGATACACCACCGTGTTGAAGTTCATGCAAATCATGCATGACAAAGGACTTCTCACGCGACAGAAATCGGGAAAGCTCCATCTCTATCAGGCTGCCACATCGCGCGAGAAAACGCAGCAGCAAATTCTTAACCGCATGATCGATACGGTGTTCAAAGGATCGGCGTCGCAGCTTATCCTGAGTGCCCTCGGCAATTCGAAAGCGTCTGCTGATGAATTGAACCAAATCAAAGACTACCTCAACAAAATGGAGAACGGCCATGAATAACGTGCAAGAACTGTTAGCGAGTCCGTTGTGGGAAAAACTTTCCTTGACGCTTCTCCACTCGATCTGGCAATCAGCCGTGCTCTGTCTGTTGGCTTACGGGATCGTACGAAGTATGCCCCGCCTGACAGCAAATCTGAAATACACCGTATTTGTGATTTTATTTCTGATGCAAATTCCGGTGTCACTGGCCACCATGCTGTTGTTGTCGTCAAGTAAACCGGACACATCAACTTCTTTCGTCGACTGGAGCATGGCGATCAACGCGACAGGTGCTGCGTCGTTCACCAGTGCGCCTCAGTTTCCCTGGATCATTCTAATTTGGGCCACAGGCGTTCTCATCTTCACGATGCGCTTTTTCGCAGGTCTGGCCTACGTTCATCAGCTGCAGCTGCGTGCGGTGTACACCCATATTCCAAAACACGCGATCATTCACCAACTGCTTGAATCATTTCGCATGCAGGCCGTGCGTGTAGGCGAATCGTTGCAGGTATCTGCGCCAATTGTCATCGGCGTTGTTAAACCAGTCATTCTTTTTCCCGCTGGCATGCTCAGCGGACTTTCGGAGGAACAGCTGGAGTGCATCCTCATTCACGAGCTGGCACACATTCGTCGTCGGGATTATCTCGTCAACATCATTCAGACCTTGATCGAGTCGCTTTTGTTTTTCAATCCTTTTGTGTGGCTCATGTCCGCAGAGATCAGAAAACAACGCGAGTATTGCTGCGACGATGAAGTGATAGCGATGCATAAAAGTCCGCATACCTATGCACACACACTCGCCTTTATGGAAGAATTCAGAATGAATAATCCAGCAATGGCCGTTGGCTTTGCAGGAACGAAAAACCAATTGTTAAACCGAATCAAACGAGTTATGGAAAAATCTGTTCGCGAAAACACGGGAGCGCGCGTCATTCCCGCACTCATCATTGTCATTGCGCTGGCTTGCATTTCATGGGTTGGTGTGAAGTCAGCGAAACAAAACAACGACAACACGATGGCTTCAGACACTGGAAAACAGAAAACGAAAAACGCCTCTTACTACAGGCAGCGCACGACAACTGTCAACGAAAATGGAGCGCAAAGTGAAGATGTTGTCGAAAATTTTGAAGGCGATGAAGAATTCAGGGGACTGCTCATCAGCCCGCCTGATCACATCGATATCCCTCCCTTCCCGGATCTTCCGCAGGTGTCGCAAGTTCCCGGTTTCCCGACATCGCCAGACATGCATTTGAGCATAGACATGGACACCATTCCAGACGTGAAATGGGAATCTTTCTCTCGCGATCTGGAAGCAAAAATCCAGGAGGCGATCGCCAGACAGGAATCATTGATTGCAAAAATGCATGATGATCTTGGCCGTCAACTGAGTGAAGAAGCGCGACAGAAAATTGAAGCGCAACTCGAAGCAACACGTCAACAACTCGAGGAAGTTCAGAAGCAAATTGAAGCACAATTACAAGATGCGGAACGCGCCCAGCAACATCACATCCATGCGCTTGAGCAAAATATGGAGACACTGCACAAACAGCATGAAGCCCATGCGCGTGAAATGGAGAAGCACGCCAGGGCAATGGAAGAAAAAGCCGAGGCATTTAACAAAGAAGTGACGGAGCAACTGATCAAAGATGGCTATCTGAAGAAAGGCGAGAAAGTAAAGTCATTGAGCGTAGACGAAGACGGCACGGTGAAAGTAAATGGCAAGACCGTCAGCGAAAGCGATCAGAAAAAATACCACGACCTCCACAAGAAGTATTTCGGAGCAGGACACTTCCGATATGTAGAATAAACAAATAAAAAAAGAAACCGGGCCCTCCCGGTTTTTTTATTCGTGAATGACCTAACGTATTCGAACGGTGGTCCGTGAGCATTGCCGAACGGTGACGTCTCAAATAATGCAGCCTGACGCCGAGAGTCTACGGTCTAAGCCCCAACGGGGCGACGCTTGAATCAACGTAGGGCGGCAGCCCTGCGTTTGCCTGCGTACTGACCTCTGCATCAACATGGACGATTCGCGAGAGCGATCAGAAAAAATACCACGACCTCCACAAGAAGTATTTCGGAGCAGGACACTTCCGATACATCGAATAACGAAGAAGAAAAGGCTGTCTCAAAAGGGCAGCTTTTTTTTGTTGCCAAAAGTTTTTAACGACGACGAAAGAGAAGCTGGGCGCGTCCCTCCGTGCTGCGGGAACGTGAGTTTTTTTAAGACATACCGGCAGCACTCCGGGTCGGGCCATTCGTTGCAATACTGCCTGCAAGAGCGGCTTGTAGCAGTCTCCTTGCGCAGTGGCAGGCAGTATTTCCACTTCTGTCCCTCGCGCATCGCACTCAGCGTGCTGCTTTTTGTCCTCCCGATGACCTTATCGTTAACTAAATCGGCTCGTCGCCCTGAAAGGGCGGTATATGTCAGCGATGGGTGGAGCCGCAAGGCGAAACCCATCGAATCGGTAAGATAAAAATTATTGAGCCCTGAAGGGGCGGGATAACATTGTGAATTGGTTGAGTTATTAAATTGATTATCCCGAAACATCCCACCACGAACGCAGTTGGAGTGCGCGTGTTGCCTAAGCAAATCGTACCCATCCGATCCGGCAGATGTTAACGACGGGTCGCCTGAGACAGGCCAAGCGGTAGGCAGGCTTCACCCATCGTTAAATTAAAGCGACGCCCTTCGACTCGCTCAGGCCACACCCGTTGGAGCTCCGTAGCTGCGCTGTCTTCGTGCGTGATATGATACTATCATTCACTCATCTCGCCCTGAAAGTCTTACCCTGAGCGGAGTCGAAGGGGGCGGGACAGTCAATGTGAATTCGATGAGTTATTGAATTGATTATCGAAATCATTTCACCATGAATTCCCGTAGTTGGAGTGCGTGTTTCGCCTAAGCAAATCGTACCCATCCGACGCGGCACTATCATTCACTCATCTCGCCCTGAAAGTCTTACCCTGAGCGGAGTCGAAGGGGGCGATGTATGTCAGCGATGGGTGGAGCCGACAGGCGGAACCCATCGTACGCCAAGATAAAAATTCATCGAGCCCTGAAAGTCTCACCCTGAGCGGAGTCGAAGGGGGCGGGATATGAATGAATCGTCGACAGCGAGTTCGTGATGGTCATTGATGCGTGATGGCTGGAACCGGTGCCCGGGCGAGGGATGGATGCGGAAAGCCCGCCTGCGGCCAACGTTCTTCAGCGCACAAGTTTTTCAGGCGGCTTGCAGCGACAGCCCGACGCGAGGCCGCCTTTACATGAACTGAAAATGTTCTCAGGTGCGGCCGAAGCGGCGCCCCCAAAATTCTTCCACTCAATTAACCTCCCTTGTGTTGGGAACGGATGTGATTCGACAATATCATGATATCGGCTTCGGACTTATTGCAGCCGTGTACGCTTCGGAACGTCGCAAGGCGCATTTGACGGCGGGGTATGTATGGGTGTGCAAAGGCGTTGGAAATTCTTGATGGCAACGTTCATCACCCGCGCACCCGTTCCAACCCCAAACCGGGTTTATCAGAACAATACATCACGCCGTCCTTCAGGATAAATCCGCCAGTCACTTCATCGCGACCGAGATCGAGACTGCCATCGAGGTCAATGTATTTTGTATTCGCAGACGCAAATGCGGCGTGTAGCCCAGCCGTTATGCTCACAATACTCTCATCATTGCAGCCCCAGAATAATTCAACCCCGGACCGTTCAGCAATCTCAGCAATGCGAATACCCTCTGCGATGCCACCGCATTTCATCAACTTGATATTGAAGATTCTGGACGCAAGTGGCGGCGCGATGAGCATCAGCGCATCCGAAGGCGTGATCAGCGATTCATCCGCGGCAAGTTTCTCGCGAATCTCTTCAGGCAAACTTTTCATCTCACCCACCTGGCGCGCAGGAATCGGCTGCTCGATCAATTCGATACTGAGATGCTTTGTCCTCTTATAAAATTCGATCGTACTGTTCACATCATAACCCTGGTTTGCATCAATGCGAATAACGAGCGAGGAGGGCGTTGCTTCCCGGATCTTTTCCAATCGCTCAATATCTTCTTCAAGCGACTTACCCAGCTTCACCTTGATGACCTTGAATCCAGCCTGCACATATTCCTTCGCTTCATGCACGGTATCGGCCACGCTTTTAATCCCAATTGTGTTCGACGTCGGCATGGATTTGATCTTCTGCCCGAGAAACTGCACCAACGGAACTCCGATGAATTTTGTAAAGGCATCATGAAGGGCAATATCAACCGCGGCACGTGCGGCAGGATTTTTCGGAAACTTCAGGCGGTGTTCAAAAATCAACTGACGAAACTCACGGATGTCTCGTCCGATTAAGAATTCAAGGTTATTCCCCTGCAGCGCAGTGAGGCACTGATCGAGATTTTCACCAACCACATACTCACTCGGATTACCTGAACCAATTCCGGTAAGTCCGTTCTCCAGCGTAATCTCGACAAAAGCGTTCCGAACCTGATCAACGGTCTTGAACGCAATGGTGTAAGGCTTTGTATTTCCGAGATCAGCGCTCCATACTTCAATATGTTTGATGCGGCTCATTTCTTTTCTTTTGATTGCTTAATCAGATTTTCCATGACAGGCAGTAACCGCTGAAGTCCATCTTCGAGGGGCAACACCACGGGGATATTCAATTCCTGCTCATATGTTTTTGCGATGCTGCGCGCTTCCTCTTCTTTCATCTTCATGGTGTTGATCGTCAAAGCCACAGTAGGTGCGCCATAAATTTTAATCAGCGCAATTTCATCTTTCGGATGCGGAATATACGCCGGATAGTATTCCATATCCTTGTATTGCTTTCGGGCAGGATTATGCTGCAGAACCACGGCGTCGGCCGCGGCTGACACGATCCATTCAGCACCCGCAGGACCACTCGGGTTTCTGAGTGAGCTCTGTCCTTCTATAAAAATGATATCCGGTTTCTCATTGACGAAACAGGAATGCACCGCTTGTTCCATTTCGCCGGAGATGAAATCGTTTAACGTTGAGTCGAAAACAAAACCGTATTTCGCTCCCTGCATCCAACCGGTTTGTCCGGTATAAATCATTTCAGCCTTGTAGCCTGCGCTGCGCATGAGCTCCACGAGAAATCTTGTCGTTGTTCTTTTTCCAAGTGCACAGTCAGTTCCCAGAACCGCGACTTTCGGACAAGTTACTTCTACAATTTTACCAGACCAGAAGTGCAGGTCGCGCACCTTTTTTGGTTTTCGCACATCCACAATTTCGAGTCCTTTTGCTTTCGCGAGGTCAGCTAACTCAGCAATATCCGATACATATTCATGAAGACCGTTGACGATTCCAAAACCTCCCTCCAGCGCTTCGCGAAGCATCGCACGAAGTGATTCCGGAATCACGCCGCCCTTGGTTGCGACACCCACAACACACCATGTCGCGGTTGGACCAGCGTGTTTAAAATCGGAAATAGAGGCAAAGACAGGAATATTCCTTCTTTTTCCATCGAGCACTTCTCCGGCATCTTTACCCGGGTGCTTGTGATCAATGATGCCGACAATTTCAAAACGATCGGTTCCGCGTATGAGCCCATGCGCGGTCTTGGCACTGATGGTATCGAGATATCCACCAGTGATGACTATAGCTTTCTGTTTCATGGTTTAGGAATGGAGCAATTTCGTAATAATACGCGAATTATTGCAACGCACATTACCGGGGCTTGTCATACTTAAATTTAAAATCTGTCAAATCCGGAAGACGTCTTTTTTGACGAGCGAGCTCATGGTCATAGATCAGTTGTCCCAGGTTCTTCATGAACGGCAAACCAATCTCATCATATTCGTAGCGACCATCGTTGTAGATGCCGTCAGCGTTCACGTGTATCACTGCGCTCAGCATAAATTCTACCTTGTTATCGAAGTCGACGATGTAGGCATTGTCAATCAGGTAGCCATACGCATCGCCTACTTTATTGAAAATTCTGATTCCCTCCGGAATATGGCCGCTGCCACCAAACATCAGAAATTTACAGTACGCATCTGAATATGTTGTATCGAGCGCGTAAGGTGGATGGAGGGTCTCTGTCGGAAGCTGCGACATATACTGAAGAACAAAGTTGCGGTCGTCCTTCGTCAGATTAAATTGATTTCGTTTCGCTACCGCAGATGGAAATACGACGCTGAGCAACATCATATGCTGTTCCATCAACGGGAAGAAATTTTTATAGGTAAAATCAAATGGCTGGCGGACGAGAGAATCTCCCTTTATGTAACCTTTGCCTTTGAGTACAGGAGCTGGAGGTACGATGGGCGTTTGATTCATCTTCGCTTTTTCGGTGTACACGATTTTTCCATCTCGCAAAAACCGGATGGCTTCTGTGGATGCATTTTGTTGCATCGTGAGTGGCCGTTCAAGACGGTGTATTATCCGCGCCCGATAACCCTTCTTACTTAAGTTTTTTGCGATATCCTCCTGACCCAAAAATTCATACAACCTGTTATACGCATCGTTATCGCTTACCACCAGAATCCTGACAGCTTCATGGCCAATTGATGCATAGCCCGAGCGTGACGACGTATCCCTGTGCACCGAACGATGACCACTGTCCACGCTGTCGATCAGCATGTCGGTGTATTTATCCAGTCCCGGCTTATGGATAGCGCGCAGCTTCTCCAGGGCCATGAGTACCAAAGGAAATTTCACCGTAGACGCCGGATAAAAGTAACGACGGGGGTCCTCGTTGAATGTAAAAGTTTTGAACGAGGGCTTATTGTGCGGGTCGCGATCGATTTGGGTGTAGATAATCTGAATTTCATAGCCATTCCGGTCCGCCAGAATACGCTCAAACTGGGCAGGACGCTCTTTCATTAAACGTTCAATCAGGTTCTCCTGTCCGTAACCAGCGAAAACATGACATACAAACAGAGTGAGCAATGTCAATCTCATAATGGCCTGTTTTTTGTAAATTAAACGCTAACGAAAAGCAATTACCAGCCATGCGACCTGTTCTATACCTCCTTGCCTCATTTCTCCTTGCCATTCCGGTGACCACAACCGCCCAAAAGCTCGTCGGGTCCTGGCAGCTTGTGAAACAAACCACATGTATGGATAATGAGGTAGTCGACGGCGATTCTTCTGTTACCGCATTGCGCGCCTCCATGAAATCACTCGCTTCGCCTACAGCCTCCGTTGTGAAGTTCAAAATGAATGGCAGCGGTGAAGAATCAACCCGTATTCTCACCAGAAAAAAGAAAGATAATCAGAATCAGTTTCTTTATAAACTCAGCAACGAAACGCTGCTTATCCTCGATAAAAAGTCGCAAACACTGACCGAGACATTTGTGATAGAAAAATTGTCCGTCGACTCGCTCATCCTTTCCAACTCCTCACGGCCCTGCGAAACCCGCATCTTTCTGAAAATTAAGGAATGAACTAAGGCGCGTTTCCCTGCGTTGCGAGTTCTTTCGTAACTTTGCGCGCAGCATGGTAGAAGTACAGAAACGCGACATCCGCAAACTCAAACTTGACGATCTGAAGGCGTTCTTCGTTGAACACGGAGAAAAGCCATTTCGCGCCCAACAGGTTCATGAATGGCTTTGGAAGAAATCTGCCAAGGATTTTGACCAGATGACGAATTTGTCGGTTGGCACCCGCGAACTTCTGAAGGCTCACTTCACGATCAATTTCATTAAAGTTGATCACATGCAGCAGAGTTCTGACGGCACCATCAAAAACGCCGTCACGCTCCACGATGGCCTCGTTGTGGAATCTGTGCTTATCCCGACAGAAAAGAGAATTACCGCCTGCGTTTCGTCACAAGTAGGGTGCAGCCTGGCGTGTAAATTCTGCGCGACCGCGCGCCTGAAGCGACAGCGCAATCTGAATGCAGATGAAATTTATGATCAGGTGGTCGCCATCAAACAACAATGTGAATTGTTCTTCGGCCGCCCCCTCACGAATATTGTATTTATGGGAATGGGCGAGCCCCTGCTGAACTATGCCAACGTTGTTCAGGCCATTGAAAAAATCACCTCGCCTCAGGGACTGAATATGGCCTCCAAGCGCCTGACGGTTTCTACCGTCGGTATTGCCAAGATGATTATGAAGATGGCGGACGATCAGGTGAAGTTTAACCTGGCGGTATCGCTGCACTCCGCACTCAATCATGTGCGCTCGTCGATCATGCCCATCAACGACACCAACAGCCTCGAAGAACTGGCCGATGCCTTACGGTACTGGTATCAGAAAACAAAAAAGAAAGTCACTTACGAATATGTGGTCTGGAAAGGCATTAATGATTCGCGTGAACATGCAGAGGCTTTGCTCAAGTTTGCAAAAGTGATTCCCTGCAAGGTCAACCTGATTGAATACAATCCCATCGACGACGGCGAATTCCAGCAGGCATCCGAAGCATCTCTTGCGATGTACATGGATTTACTGGAACGCAACGGAATCACTACCCGCATCCGTAAAAGTCGCGGCAAAGACATCGATGCGGCCTGTGGCCAGCTCGCCAACAAAAGTTAAGATCCCGCCGGTGAAACTTTTTGCAGCAAGCCGGCATCTTTAGTTATCATCTGCACATGACAGGCCCGATCAGGAGAACATTAGTTTTCGCCACTGCGCTGTTGCTTTCTTTAGCTGCGGAGGGCCAGGTGCGTTTGAGCGGGATTGTAGTCGATTCCCTGTCGTTGGAGCCGCTTCCTTTTACCACTTTTTACCTCAAGAAATCAAAGACCGGAACGAACGCCGACATCAAAGGCAGATTTAGCATTACCGCTCCTGCGCCGGACACCGTTATCATTTCTCATGTTGGGTACAAGACGGCGGCTGTAGCCATGTTCTTCAACGAAGATGATTTTCTCATTTTGCTCCCTGAGGATGTGAAAACGCTGCAGGAGGTGGTGGTCAATGTTTTTCCGGAAAAGAAAATTAACACAACACCTCCGAGTATGATCCGCACGCTCGACTGGAGTGGCGCGATACAATCTCCCTTCACGTATTTTTCAAAAACAGAAAAAGACAAGCGTAAAGTCAATCGCTTTCGCGAAGAACAATTTAAGATGCAGACGTACATCGCCCTGATCACCGATCCCGCATTTCAACAGGAGATGATCAATAAGTACGACATCTCCGATTCACTGTATTACGAAATTTTAGCAGAATTCAACAAGGCAAATACAGGAGTTCGGTATCTCACGGACGAAGATGCAATCCGACAACGACTGGAAAACTTTTTTGTCGCGCAGATCACGCGACGGAGACGAGAAACCGACTGAGCTATTTTTTGCTCGCGTTAAATAACTTTTCCTTCTCTTCTTTCGTCAGGCTTTCGTATCCGCCCGCTGAAATTTTATCAAGGATTTCGTCGATCTCATCCTGCGAATAGGAAGCTTTGGAGGTGCCCGCACGTTCCGTCTGGCGCTCCTTGCGATACGTCACCTTCACCTTGGGTTTTGGTTTGAATAAGTCCCGGAACCAGTCGAGCGTGACAGTCACCCATGCGCCGATGTTGTTTCCCGACTGCAGTTGTTTCATGTAGATGAATCCGATCAAGGCACCGCCAAGGTGCGCAATGTTCCCACCGGCATTGGAACCGACTGTCCCGATGAAGGAAATCAACACGGCTATCGCTGCGATGTATTTGATTTTTACCGGACCAAAAAACAGCAGAAAGAACGTATAGTTGGGAAGCAACACTGCCGTCGCTACGATGATCGCGTCCACCGCGGCACTCGCACCGACCATGCCAGGCGGCTGCTGATTGATGAGATACGGAATCGAATTATAGGCGAGCAAATAAGCGATTGCTCCTGCAATTCCCCCGAGTACATATACAGCAAAGAGTTTGTCGCTGCCCAGATATTCCACAAACAATCGCCCGAACCAGTACAAGGCGAGCATGTTGAAGAGAATGTGAAATATCCCTGTATGGTCGTGCGCAAACATATAAGTGATCATCGTCCAAGGCCGCGTCAGGAATTCACCAAAAGAAGGCGGAATGGAAAATTGATTGTGAATGATGCGGAAACCTTCTTCAAAGCCACCAAACACGGAAGGTACAAACAACAACACCAGAAACAGGAAGACAACCACGTTGATGATGATCAACTGAATGTGGCCATTGTTGTACCGTGAGAAAGCGCTTTTGAATTCGTCAAACATAAGTCCGGATGTTAATGATAACCTCCACCCTGGCTGCGCCAGTAGCGAATCATGATGTAAGCAAAAATAATTCCTCCGAGGTGCGTAAAGTGCGCGACTCCACCTCCACCTCTCGTAAGAAGGAGGGTCATTCCTCCCATCACCCACACCAGGTATTTTGCACGGATGGGAATTGGGGGGAAAAGCAGCCTCAGCTCCATATTTGGGAACAACATCCCAAACGCCATCAAGACACCGTAAATTGCTCCGGATGCACCGAGCATCGGAACTCCCGCCTGCGCGGGAAAGAATATCGCCATGATCACCACGTGAAAAATTCCTGCTCCCATTCCGGTTATCATGTAGAAGAGCAGAAACTTTTTCTGATCCCAGAAAGTCTCCAGAATGGGCGCAATCGAAGCGAGTATCAGCATGTTAAAGAAAATGTGCATGAAACCGCCATGCGCAAACATGTACGTAAACAGTTGGTAGGGCCGGAAATCGCGTGTACCCGGTCCGTATAACGATAAAAGATAATCCAGACCAGGCATCAATGCTGAAGCTATAAACACGATAACGTTAATGATAATCAGGTTTTTGACGACCGGGGTTAGTCTGAACATTGTATCGCTTTAATTACAGAAATAACGTATTTACTTTAAAGACGTTTAAAATGCTGATCAATTTTAAACGTGTCAAAAATAACAAATGTAGGGGTTCCGTCGGGGGCATAATCGGGTGTCCGGCACGCAAATAACCCGTTCACAAGCCCAAGCATTTCTTCCTGAAACAGCTTCTGTCCATGTTTAATTCCAGCGCGTCGTGCCAGGGCACGGGCCAGGTTCTCCTGAAGCGGCAACGACAACTCGGATTGGTTGATTTTGAATTGTTCAATCAGGCCTTCAAAAAGCTCCTTTTCCTTTCCGCTCTTGGCAATCTGCGCAGGTACGCCATTGACCAGCAACGTTTGCTTTCCAAAAACTTCAAACCGAAAACCGAGCGCATTGATCTCTTTCTCCATTTCCAGAACCAGGGCGAAATCGGAGGCATTCAACTCTATGGTTTGAGGAAAAAGTGACTGCTGACTTTCTGCCGAACGGCTGTTGAGCTGACCGAGAAACTTTTCATAAAGAATTCGCTCATGCGCCATCTGCTGGTCTAAAATCATCATACCCGACTTCACCTGACGGACAATGTATTTGCCCGACAATTGAAACATCATCTTGTCTCCTGTTTCTGCAGAGTCCTCCGGCGCATTCATTGCACTTTCAAAATGCAAAACCTGTTTCTCAACGGGCGGTGGTGTATTGCCGGCCAGCTTCGACTTTTCATACAGACTCTCCCAGTTGTCGAGGTTTGATCGGTGAAGCGCAGTCGAAAATCTTTCTTCAAAATATACCTCCTTCGGGAAGGGTGTGTTGGTAAGCTTCGAAATGATATTCACATCGGCGGAAAAGTCTATCGCCGGAATGAGGCTATGGGAACCAATGGCTTTGCGTACCGCTGAACGCACCACGGCATAGATCGCGCGTTCGTCGTCAAACTTAATTTCTGTTTTTGTCGGATGAACGTTGACGTCAATATGCTTTGGATCGATTTCAACGAACAGCACATAAAACGGAAAGCTTTGATCATGCAGCAAGCCCTCATAGGCATTCATGATGGCGTGGTGCAGGTAGGTGCTTCGAATGAAGCGGTTGTTCACAAACAGGAATTGTTCACCTCTTGTCTTTTTGGAAAGATCCGGCTTTCCAACGTAGCCATGTACTTTAACAAATTCTGTCTCCTCCTGCGCTGTTGCGAGCTGGCCCTGATAGGATTTACCAAATATGTTGACAATGCGCTGACTAAGTTTGGAAGGAGGAAGCTCGTGAACTACTTCATCTCCCTGAATGCAGGTGAAATGAATTGAAGGATGTGCGAGCGCGAGCCGTTGGAATTCTTCGAGGATGTGCCTCATCTCGACCGGATTCGATTTCAAAAAATTCCGTCGCGCTGGAATGTTATAAAAAAGATTTTTGACACTGATGCTGGTTCCCGCCTCGCAAGCAATTGGCTCCTGTTTTTTTACTTCGCTGCCCTCAACGACGAGACAGGTTCCAAGATCACTCGTATGAAGACGCGTCCGCATTTCCATTTGCGCCACCGCCGCGATGGAAGCCAGGGCTTCGCCTCTGAAACCCATTGTTCGGATCGTGAACAGGTCGTCCGCTTTTCTGATTTTCGACGTAGCATGACGCTCCAGACTCATACGCGCATCCGTCTCCGACATACCCGTTCCGTTGTCGATGATCTGGATCAGCGATTTGCCCGCCTCCTTCACAATCAACTTGATCTCTGTTGCGCCTGCGTCAAGTGAATTTTCCATCAATTCCTTTACCGCCGATGCCGGTCGCTGCACCACTTCACCAGCAGCAATCTGATTGGCAATCGAATCCGGAAGTAATTGAATGATATCGGGCATGCTTAAGCTAACTAAGGGCGCAAATTAAACAATTTGATTTGAGCGGGTTAAGGCCGGTTAACAATTAGGTAATTTCTTTTTCTGCCTCACCGTCATTACCTAATTTAACGCATTGAAATTCTTTCTGTTCATGAATAGACTCCTGCTGCCTCTTCTTCTGGTTGTTTCACTTACTTCAGCTGCTCAGGATCAGAAACGGATTTGGGTGGACAGCATTTTTAAAAGCCTGAGCACCGAACAAAAAATCGGTCAGCTGCTGTTCGTCTCCATTCCTTCTACTGCAGACGAGAACACCGTTCGGGACCTGGAAAAAAAAATTGACAACAAACAGCTTGGCGGCATTGTGTTTACAAGTGGAAAGAGCGAAAGCCAGAAACGCCTGACGGAACATTTGCAACGTCAAGCCCGCGTCCCATTGCTGATCATGATGGATGCTTCTAATGGAACCGGAAAATGGCTTGACGAACATGTCTCCCTTCCGGTGAATCATGCACTTGGCGCCATCGAACACGACTCCCTGCTTTTCGCAGCTGGCTTCATGGCCGGACATGATCTTCGCCAGCTCGGTGTCCATATTAATCTGGGTCCGCGCGTGGACAGCTACCGGGGTAAAGGCCCCGCAAAAGATTATTTTGGCGTTGCCGGATACGAGCAATCCGTTGTTCAATTTATCCGGGGAATGCGGTCGCAGGGAATATTGGTATTTCCGGGTCAATACACATCAAAGGCCATCAACGTTCTCGATATCGAAAAGAAAATCAATCCGGTTACTGAAGTTGTTGCCGATGATACCGATCTCAGAATCTGGCAAAGTCTTTCTGACGACATACAGGGGGTAATTGCAGGAACTGAAAAGTCAGCAGTCTCCTATTTGCCGAAGGCGGGAAAAAAGCGTCCCTATAGCGATCAGCTTTTATCGGCTGCGTTTGCCGGTTCAGTCTGGAAAAAAAGTTATGGTAAAATCTCCATTGCGGATCTGCGAACCGTTGATACCAAACCCGGAAATGCAGAATTGGTGTCATTTCTGGCTGGCAATGAAATCATCATTTCCAGAGAAGGAACAGATGCAGGATATCGCGCGATTCGACGCACTTTAAAAAAACGAAAAGAGTATATCCGGATTCTCGATGCCAGCGTGCGCCGAAACCTGGAATTGAAATATGACGCCATTCAGGAACAGAAGAAAACGCATCGCGCTTTAGCTCCGCATGACGCAGAAATTCTTTTGCGCGACATGACTACCTCCACATTCAGCGTCGTCAAAAATGATAACAACCTGATTCCTGTGCGCACGCTGGAGAACCGCAAGTTCCACATCCTGCTACTGGGAAAAACAGAACACGCGCAGATGCTGAAGGCAAGCATGCTTCGATATGTTCCTGCGAAGTTTATTCAACTCGAAGACAGCGCCCGGGTTGTTGACCTTCAGGCATCGCCGGAGGATTTGGTTTTTGTCATTGCTGCACCTGCTGCCGGAAGCACCCAGGTTGAGGCTAACCTGGAGGCTGTGAACAAGACCGGAGCTAATGTCGTTCTGATCGACCTTGGGCACGATGCGTTTATAAAAGCATCAGCTTTGGCATCCAGTGCGCTGACGGTTTATGAAGACAACGCAATGGTCGCTGAATTACTCCCGCAGGCAGTTTTTGGTGCGCTGCCCACTTCCGGGAAACATCCCCTGCTCACGCAGAAAAACAGAATACGCACCCCCGCATTACAACGGTTGGGCTACGCGTTCCCGGAGTATTCCGGAGTCGACGCGAAGGTATTGTCGGAGATTGAAAGCATCGCCCGCGAGGCCATTGATATGGGTGCAACGCCGGGCTGTCATGTGCTTGTTGCCCGTCGCGGAAATGTCATTTACAACAAGTCTTTTGGTCACCAAACGTATGAAAAATTTATCCCTGTCACGGACTCGACCATTTATGATCTCGCTTCCGTAACAAAGGTGGCGGCAACGCTGCAAACCACCATGTTTCTTCACGATCGTGGCCTGATTGACGTGTATAAAAAAGCCTCATATTACCTTCCAGAACTGGCCGCGTCGAATAAAAAAGATTTTACGCTCAAAGATATCCTGACGCATCAGGCTGGTCTCTGGCCCTTCCTCCCGTTCTGGGCGCAAACGATGAAAGATAGCGTGCATTTGCCAGAATTCTACAGCCGCCAGGCTTCGCGGGCGTATCCCTATCTGGTGGCAGATGGCTTGTATGCTTCAACCGGGATTAAAGACAGTTTATGGAACTGGATTGTCAACGCAAAAATTCGTGAAAAACCGCTGCGCACGCCATTCGACTACCGGTATAGCGATATGGGATTCTACATCCTTCAGCACCTCGGGGAAAAACTTTTAAATCAATCACTCGAAGACTTTGTTGGTCAAAACCTATACGAGCCGTTAGGCGCATACACAACGGGCTACCTGCCGCTTTTAAGATTCCCGGTCACACAAATTGCGCCGACCGAAAACGATAAACTCTTTCGCAAAAAACTGCTGACAGGAACTGTTCATGATCAGGGAGCCGCCATGCATGGGGGCACCGCCGGGCATGCCGGCCTTTTTTCTAACGCCAATGACCTTGCAAAACTGGGACAAATGCTCTTGCAGGAGGGATACTACGGAGGCTACCAGTACTACAAACCCGAAACCGTCCGATATTTTACCAGACGACAGTTTCAGACAAGCCGCCGGGGACTTGGTTGGGACAAGCCCATCCAGGGCGACTGGAACTCGCCGACTTCTTTGTACGCGTCTCCTGCCACATTTGGACACACCGGCTTCACGGGAACGTGTATCTGGGTCGATCCGGAATTTGATCTGGTTTACATTTTTTTGAGCAACAGGGTGCATCCTGACATGACGAACAATAAACTTTTAAGCAGCAATATCCGTTCTCGCATTCAGGATGTGATCTACCGTTCAATTTTCGAGTTTTGCAAGAAAAACGACGGTCTGCCTTCCCCGGCGGCTGCAATAAAACCGGCCTCCGCCCGACTTGACAATTAATTCAGGCCAAAAAACCGAACCTTGTGAAAAGGAAAAATATTGGAATTGTTTGCTATCCCACGTTTGGCGGTAGCGGTGTTGTCGCCACCGAGTTGGGCAAAGCGCTCGCCAAGGAGGGACATAGGGTTCACTTCATCACCTACAGCCAGCCGACCCGACTGGATTTTCTGAACGAAAATCTTTTTTATCACGAAGTCAACATCCGCTCCTATCCCCTGTTCGAGTACGCGCCGTACGAGCTTGCGCTGGCCAGTAAAATGGTCAGTGTTGTTCAAAACGAAAAACTGGATTTGCTGCACGTTCATTATGCCATTCCTCACGCAAGCGCAGCGTACATGGCCAAACAGATCCTGAAAACAGAAGGCATTTTTATTCCGGTCGTCACCACACTGCACGGAACCGACATCACCCTCGTGGGCAAGGACGCATCATATGCGCCTGTGGTCACATTCAGCATCAACCAAAGCGATGGCGTGACCGCTGTATCGGAGGACCTGAAGCGGGAGACCTTTGAATCTTTTAAGATCACCAATGACATTTGCGTGATCCCCAACTTCATCGATCTGGAAAAATTTAAAAAACAAAAGAAGGATCATTTCAAGAAAGCAATTTGCCCCAATGGCGAAGCGTTGGTGGTTCATACGTCAAACTTTCGAAAGGTGAAGCGGGTTGTGGATGTGGTTCGGATTTTTGCCAACATCCGAAAAGTAATTCCGGCAAAGCTGCTGATGATCGGCGACGGCCCGGAGCGTGCAAAGGCGGAGCAAATGTGCCGTAACCTTGAGGTGTATGAAGACGTACGTTTCCTTGGAAAGCAGGAGGCAGTAGAGGAAGTACTGAGTGTTGCCGATTTGTTTCTGATGCCTTCGGAGAAAGAAAGTTTTGGACTTGCTGCGCTGGAGGCAATGGCCTGCGAAGTTCCCGTGATTTCATCCAATACCGGAGGACTTCCGGAGTTGAATATTCATGGTGTCACGGGCTTCATGAGTAACGTCGGAGATGTTGAGGATATGACCCGAAACGCGTTGACGATTCTCGATAAAGACAACCTCTCGCGCTTTAAGGAGCATGCTTTGAAGCGGGCACAAGAATTTGATATCAGCAAGATTCTACCGTTGTACGAAAACTATTACGAGTCCATCATTGAAAAAAACCTGATCAGCCAACACGGACAATAGAAAAAATTATATTTGCGCAAAAATCAAAGACACCCAAAACCCTTACTCGTATGGCCGAATCATTGCACCCAAAAAACAGGGGAACAAAACAGTTGTTCGACAACCCTGTTCTGGAAAAACTGACCCGGACGCACATTTCCGTTCCCCTCATCATTTTCTTTGCATATGCGGCTGGTTTGCTCTACTGGAGCATTACCCATACCCAACAGTCGCCGACAACAACCATCGTGATGTTCTTCCTTGGAGCGCTAGTATTCACGCTGGTCGAATACCTCGTGCATCGGTACGTGTTCCATATGGAGACCTACACTGCGATGCGTGCAAAGTTCCAATACACGGTTCACGGTGTTCATCATGAATTCCCGAAGGATAAAGACAGACTGGCGATGCCTCCCCTGCTCAGCGTAACGATTGCAACCATTCTTTTGCTCTTGTTCCGGCTGGTGATGGGAGACTTTGCATTTTCATTTTTACCAGGATTTCTGACGGGTTATGCCTTTTATCTCTCCGTGCACTATATGGTACATGTTTACCAGCCGCCCAAAAACTTTTTGAAGGCATTGTGGGTCAATCACGGTGTCCACCATTACAAAAATGGAGAGATTGTTTTCGGGGTATCGTCTCCGTTATGGGATTACATTTTCGGCACCATGCGCGACAAGCCGGTAAAAGCCTGAGATCTGTTTGAAATCTCACAAATAATTAGAAACCAGGTTTTAAAGCCTGGTTTCCTTTTTTGCAGCATTTTTAGTTGCGTACGTCGGGCAGGTGTAATAGCTGCAAGAAGAACAAAGGAAAATGATCGCGATAAAAGCCAAAATAGATCTTTTCATGAATATAGTGGGGTAATACGTTAATGCGACAATTACCCATTAAGCGGCCATACGTTTTTCTCGATTTCCTTTCGTTTCTTACACAGGTTCCTTAACTTTTTTGAAATAAGAAATCGGAACGGAAACAGAATCGGCGCATTTCTGGTTTAGACAACAGGATAGTAGCATGAGTGGATATCGATTTACCAAATACGTACCGCCCCCGGATGAGGCGAAAAGTGATTTTGACAAGCTGCTGAAGATTTTCATGCAACTCGTCCTGATCACCAGCGGGAACGTGGCAGAGGCGCTGGAGTGGCTCACCGAACTGGACAAACAATACAAACTGACGAATCCGACGTACGGCATCGGAGATTTCATTGAAGACCTGAAAAGAAATGGTTATGTCACCGACGAGGGTCCGAAAGGAGAATTCAAGCTCAAGGCAAAAAGTGAACAGAACCTGCGACAATCAGCGCTTGAAGAAATTTTTGGCAAGCTGAAGAAATCAAAACGCGGTGATCACAACACGCGACACAGCGGAAGAGGCGACGAGCAAACAACTGAGCATCGCGATTACGAATTCGGAGACACGCTCGAACAAATATCGGTTACGGATTCTCTCCGTAATGCGCAGGTCAACCATGGCGTTGACAACTTTCTGCTGACGGAGGATGATTTGGAAGTACGGGAAAGTGAATTCAAGACGCAGACCTCAACCGTACTGATGATCGATATTTCCCATTCGATGATTCTTTATGGCGAAGATCGAATCACACCGGCCAAGAAAGTCGCGATGGCATTGTCCGAACTGATCACAAAAAAGTATCCCAAAGACACGCTCGACATCCTGGTCTTCGGAGATGATGCGTGGCAAATCGAAATTAAAGATCTCCCTTACGTTCAGGTGGGACCCTACCATACCAATACCGTTGCAGGACTGGAATTGGCAATGGACATTTTGCGAAGGAGAAAAAACAGCAACAAACAGATTTTCATGATCACGGACGGCAAGCCGACGTGTATCAAACAGGGAATCAAGTATTATAAGAATCCTTTCGGCCTTGACGAAAAGATACTGAACGCCACGCTGAACCTCGCCGGACAGCTGCGGAAAATTAAGATCCCCGTGACCACCTTTATGATCGCATCGGATCCTTATCTGAAAACATTCGTGCGACAATTTACCAAGGCCAACAATGGCAACGCCTACTACAGCAGCTTGCAGGGGTTGGGTAATTTGATCTTTGAGGACTTCAGGAAAAACAGAAGAAAGAATCTTTAACAACAGGTATAGAAGACATGAATCGCATCAAGACGCTTGGTGAACTGAAAAAAGCCGGGTATAAGCCGAAGTCAATCAAAGAAGAACTGAGGGCAAATTTGATCCAGAAACTAAAGAACAAGGAGAATGTCTTCGAGGGCATCTGGGGCTACGAGGAAACGGTTATTCCGGATCTGGAGCGCGCCATTCTTGCTGGTCATGATGTCAACCTGCTCGGTTTACGTGGTCAGGCCAAAACGAGGCTGGCTCGTCTCATGGTTAACTTACTTGATGAATATATACCCGTTATAGAAGGATCAGAACTCAATGACGATCCATTTAATCCACTTTCGAGATTTGGTCGTGAACTGGTCAATGAACGCGGCGATTTGACGCCCGTGAGCTGGCTTCACCGCGACGAACGTTATGCTGAGAAACTGGCAACACCCGACGTGTCTATTGCCGATTTGATTGGCGATGTCGATCCAATCAAAGCAGCCACGCTGAAGTTGCCATATTCCGATGAGCGCGTGATTCACTTCGGATTAATTCCCCGATCGAATCGATGCATCTTCGTCATTAATGAGTTACCCGATTTGCAAGCGCGCATACAGGTTGCGTTGTTCAATATCCTTCAGGAAGGTGATATTCAGATTCGTGGCTTTAAAGTACGGATGCCTCTGGATATTCAATTTGTCTTTACGGCAAATCCGGAAGACTACACAAACCGCGGAAGCATCGTCACGCCCTTGAAAGATCGCATCGACAGCCAGATCATTACGCACTATCCAAAAACACTTGAAATCGGCAAGCGTATTACGCAGCAGGAAGCCCGAATCAAAGATGCCCAGCGCGGAATTGAAGTCAATGAAATTGCCAAAGATCTTGTCGAGCAGATCGCCTTCGAAGCGCGGAAGAGTGAGTATGTCGATGCCAAGAGCGGTGTCTCGGCCCGATTGACCATCTCCGCCTATGAGAATCTTGTTGCCGCAGCTGAACGGAGAAGCATCATCAACAATGAATCAAAAACCAGTATTCGCGTCACCGACTTCATCGGCGTCATTCCTGCCATTACCGGAAAGGTGGAACTGGTTTATGAAGGCGAGCAGGAAGGACCGAACATCGTTGCGCAAAATTTGGTTGGAAAAGCGCTGCGGAGCCAGTTTGCCAACTACTTCCCTGACCCTGAAAAGTTTAGAAAGCAAAAAGATAAAAGCCCCTATAAGAAAATCTCCGACTGGTTTGGAGATGGCAACGTGCTTGATCTGTTACACGATGCCAACCAGAACGAATACGAATCAAAGTTGAAATCAGTACCGGGCCTTGCTGATTTGATTAAGGAATTTCATGGCAAAGAAGATGCAGCGACAAAGCTTTTCCTCATGGAATTTGCGCTGCATGGTCTTGCGGAGTTCAGCTTAATCAGCAAACACAACCTGTCGTCAGGGTTACAGTTTAAGGATTTATTGAGTTCGATGTTTACGTTGCCCAAGGCTGGCGGAAGCGGTGATGATGAGGATGAAGATGAAGACGAGAACTACGGCGGAAAATTCAAGCCTTAATCAAACAGCCCATGAACAGGCCGCAGGAATCCCAATCCTTCAATCCCCGGCAAGTTCAGGATTTGAAGAAGTTGATATCAAAGGGTGAAAGCCTTCAGCTTGAGTTCAAGCGAAAAGCAGCACACCCTGAGAAAATTGTCCGGGAAATGATTGCTTTCGCAAATACGCGCGGCGGCACGTTGCTCGTCGGCGTTGGCGATGACCTGTCGTTGCCGGGCCTCAAACATCCGGAAGATGACGCACACGTCATCCAGCAGGAACTTCGCCGATGCAAACCACCGCTTCCGATCAGCGAAACGTTCGTCCCGATCGGCAATGGGCGGTGCGTCATTCTTTACGAGATTGAGGAAAGTCAGCGGAAGCCACATTATTACCACACCGAAAACAGCAAGCAGGCATTCATTCGGGTGAATGATCAAAGCATTCGCGCGAGCCGGGAGATGCGGGAAATTGTGAGACGATCAAGACGCGGTCGCGATATCCAGTTTACCTACGGAACCCACGAACAATTCCTCATGAAATATCTGGATGAGCACGGCACCATTACATTGAAAGATTTTGTCGCACACAGCGGATTAAAAAAGTTTTATGCTTCGCGCAAACTTATATTGTTGGTACTCGCCGATGTTTTGAAAGTAACGCCACACGAGAAAGGCGACATTTATTCGCTCGCCAATTCATAAAAAATTAATTACCTGACGTGCCTCAAGCTTGGACGTTATTCATTACATTTAGTAAACCAAGTTCTTTGTAGGTATGTCAAAATCAAAAAAGGAAAAGAAGATTTTTGTCCTTGACACGTCTGTTATTATTTATGAACACAACTCCATTCTGAATTTTGATGAGCATGATGTCGGCATTCCGATAACGGTGCTCGAAGAACTTGATAACTTCAAGAAGGGTAACGATACTAAAAATTTTGAGGCACGTGAATTCATTCGTCTGCTGGACAAGCTGGCTAAAGATCGCATGCTTCATGAATGGAATCCCATCACAGGGAAAGGCAAGGGCAGCTTCAAGGTGCTGATGGATACCAACAGCGCGGTCGATGCGAACAAGGTATTCAACGAAGTGAAGGCCGACCATCGCATTCTCAATGCAGCGCTTCAGTTGCAAAAAGAGCAGAAATCCAAGCGTGTTATACTCGTATCCAAAGACGTTAACCTGCGACTGAAAGCAAAGTCGCTGGGCCTGCAGGCGGAAGACTACACGACCGGTAAAGTACAGAATATATCCTCTCTCTACTCGGGGAAGACCATCATCGAAGACGTCGATACCAGCGTCATCAACTTGCTGTACGAAAAGGGCTATTGTGAACCCGGTGAGATCCTGGGCAAACTGGCTCCGCTCAAAAATCATTACTACATATTTCGCAGCGGGAAGAAATCAGCGTTAGCGTATTACAATCCGGCGAATGGAATGATTGAGCATGTAGAGAAGCGCTCGGTGTACGGAGTGAAGCCAAGAAACGCCGAACAAACCTTTGCCATACACGCTGCCTTGAAGCCAGAAATACGGCTGGTCTCCATTCAAGGTGTTGCCGGAACAGGAAAAACGCTGCTCGCACTCGCAGCTGCGCTGGAGCAAAAGCGCGAATACAAACAGATCTACCTCGCACGTCCAATCGTGCCCTTGAGCAACAAAGACATCGGATACCTTCCGGGCGACATTAAGTCAAAGGTGAATCCCTATATGGAACCACTTTGGGACAACCTGAAATTTATTCAGAATCAATACAGCGAAACCGACAAGGAGTATTCGAAGATTACCGAGATGGTGAATCAGGAAAAGCTGGTCATCACTCCACTTGCCTACATCCGCGGCCGTAGCTTATCCAACATCTGTTTTATCGTGGATGAAGCGCAAAACCTCACACCTCACGAGGTTAAAACCATCATCACGCGCGCGGGCGAGAATACCAAGATCATCTTCACGGGTGATATCTACCAAATAGACACGCCTTACCTCGATTCGCAAAGTAATGGCTTATCAACGCTCATTGATCGACTGCAAGACCATGAACTCTACGCCCACATCACCCTGGAGAAAGGAGAGCGTTCGGAGTTGGCCAATCTTGCAAATCATTTGCTATAACCGGGAACATAGTCCCTTTTTGGGATGTCGCCTTGGGTGGCACCTTGAAAAATAGCTCAAAAACGCAGGTTCTTAGTCTGGAATAAAATTGGCAATACTGGGAGCATAACCCCGTAGACAATGATTTTCAGATTTTTCTTCAGCAAGCTTTCAACGGAAAAACAGATTCAGTTTTTCCGTAAGCGCGGGCAGATGATTGGGACGAGGATGAAAGATGGTAGAAGGATCTTCATCTATATGTACCGAGACATGTTCGCAGAAATTGTTTTCAGGAACGATAATCCGGACGAACCCCATGAGCGCATGATGCTCGTGAAGGGTCTCAACAACCTGAATGAGTACCTCGAAAAAGAATTCCGCGCCAATTTCTAAACGACATCCCACTATGCTATTCCGATATTTCTTCCGCCAGTTATCCAATGTCAAAAAGGTATCCTTCCTTAAGAGTAAGGGACAGATGGTTGGCACGCGTGTGCACAATGGCCGAAAAGTCTTCTGTTATATGTACAGAGATATTTTCTCCGAGGTAGTGTTCCAAAACGACGACCCGGATCAAAGTCTTGAGACAGCCAATTTTGTCACTGGCCTCCAAAACTTTAACGCTCACCTGGAGCGCGAATTCAGACGTTCTTTCTGATTATTTCTTAGCGAGCACGGCAAGCATCGTCTCGCCGATTTCTGCAGGAGATTCCACAACGTGAATACCACATTCGCGCATGATCTTCATCTTTGCGGCCGCTGTATCCTCAGCACCACCGATAATGGCACCGGCGTGACCCATACGGCGTCCGGGAGGGGCAGTCTGGCCAGCGATGAAACCTACGACAGGCTTTTTATTACCTGATTCTTTGATCCATCTTGCTGCCACCGGCTCGTAGTTTCCTCCAATCTCGCCAATCATCACAATCGCATCGGTTTCAGGGTCGTTCATCAACATCTCCACTGCATCTTTTGTGGGCGTGCCGATGATGGGATCGCCGCCGATTCCAATCGCCGTCGATACACCAAGACCTGCTTTCACGATCTGGTCAGCTGCTTCGTAGGTGAGGGTTCCAGATTTTGAGACAATTCCGATTCTTCCCTTTTTGAAAACAAAGCCAGGCATGATACCCACTTTTGCTTCGCCAGGCGTAATCACCCCAGGACAGTTGGGACCGATAAGCACGGCGCCTTTCTGCTGGATATACTTCTTGGCGACCATCATATCTTTTACAGGAATACCTTCTGTGATGGCAATAATGACTTTGATTCCGGCTTCGGCAGCTTCCATGATGGCATCTGCGGCAAACGCGGGGGGAACAAAAATAATGGACACATCCGCACCAGTTTTGGTGACGGCATCTTTTACTGAGTCAAATACAGGCTTGCCCAGGTGTTCAGAACCGCCTTTGCCAGGTGTTACACCCCCAACGACATTCGTTCCGTATTCAATCATTTGTCCGGCGTGGAAAGAACCTTCCGACCCAGTGAATCCCTGAACAATTACCTTAGAATTTTTATTGACCAGTACGCTCATGTGTGCAGCTTTTTGTTTTGCACAAAAATAGAAGAATAATGGTTCAACCCAAATGAAAGCCCAACACGAGGCATAAAACAAAAAACGCGGGTTGGTACCCGCGTTTTGTCAATTGTTAATCGCTTCAGTCTGTTATTTCGCTTCGGGTTTGATTAATCCGGAACGAATCAGAAAATCAGCGTAGTTCGCTTTAAAATCTGCAACATCGGGAGCGAGCCTGCACGCTTCTGCATAAGCCCGCTGCGCGTCGATCAGCATCTTATTGCTTTCGAAAAATCCACCCAGGATGAGCAGATCCATAGCGCTGCGTCGGCTTACTGCTCCTACTTCCGATACAATTTTTTCTTTCAATTTGGCTTTCTCAGCGCCTGTCAGTTTGCTGACCATGTACGAAGGGTCCTGTTTTCTTTCCGGATTTTTCTCGGGATATACCTCCACCAGAATTTTCTGGTCGGCGGCAAGGCTGGCATCAAGGAGGTTGATCGTCAAAAAGGTGTCCTTGACCGCGAATTTTTTCAACTCTTCTCCAAAAAGGTTCTTGATCATGACTTCATAGGGTCCTGCGTCCTTGTTCCAGTTTAAGAAAAGACTGTCACCATAAACCTTCCCCGAATCCTGGGCTCCCGGAAGGGCAACCTGAATGGTTTTACCGCCGCGGTGAACCGCTCCGGTTGCGCTCAGTCGGTTATTCTTTTCCGTATTGGCACTCAGGACGAAGTCGGCATATTTCACCGCGAGACTTTGGCCAGGCTTCATGGTCTTTGCCAGCTCAGCAACCACATAGGGACCAGCTTTCTTCACCTCAAGTGGTTTACCGGTGTTGTGAACAAGACCAACATAAGCATTCTCCGCCACCTTGATTTCATCGGTAGGCTGTAAAGTACTTCCCGTCTTCAGCGGCGCCCAGCCGGATGCAGTTTTTAATTGGTTGTTACCCTTATTGACAAGTACTTTAAAGGTATAATCCTGGGCGGTCGTTGTTGAAATCGCTGCGATGAACGCTGTAATGAGAAGGAGGAATCTGGTTGTTTTCATATCACAAGTCTTGGTCTTTACCAATTTAAAAGCCGCCCGGAGGCGGCCTTCATTTTTTATTTTTTAAGTCCGTGTCGGATTAGAAACTCATCATAACCCTCTTGAAAGGTCGGAACGTCGGGAGCTAACCGGATAGCCTCCTCATACGAAGCAATCGCATCAATAAAAAGTCCTTTACTTTCGTAGAAACCTGCGAGAAGATATTTGTTGAATGCGTTGGCGTCAGCAACGTCACCCATAATCTCATCAAGAGACGTTTTCACTTCTGAGCGTTTTGCAGGATCCAACTTTTTCAAAAGTCGCTGCTTTGAGATTTGCTTTGGATCAGCTTTAGAAGAAACGGTAATCATGATGGCATTCTGAGTGGCGAATTTCGGATCGCTGAGGTCAACCTGAACAAAATTTTCAGGAGTTTCTACCTTGGCGATGTCTTCTTCAAACATGTTTTTGAACACAACCACAAATGGACCGCTTTCCTTAGGAGCCTCCCAGCGGATGACCGCGTTGGTATTGAAAACTCCGGAATGCTGATTTTCAGGGAGCAAAAGTTTGATGGCAGTAGCCTCAGTTACGTCACGGTGAACCGCTCCTGTGGCGCTTAACCTGTTCTTTTTTGCCTCCGCGGAATTGCTACTGAGGATGAAGTCTGCATATTTGGCCATTACGCTGGAGCCCGCAGGAACCTGTTTCGCAAGCTCATCCACCTTGAGCGAGCCCGCTTTCTTGACCTCGAGCGGCTTACCTGAAATGTGTACCAATCCGAGGTATGAATTTTCACCCACTTTTACCTCATCGCCGGCCTTCAAACTCGCGCCGGTCTTCAAGGGAACCCAGGCGTCACCCGTTTTAATCTCGTTTGCTCCTTTTGTGGCCATTACCTTAAAGGCATAATCCTGCGCAGCCGAAGGCTTCGCGAGAGCAAAACAGAGGACTAAAATTCCGAAAAAGAGATTTTTCATTGATTTATGAGAATTAGGACTACTATTCAGGACGCAATTTAATGTGTTAATACCTCTTCCTCCTCCTTTGTAATCGACCTTTTACGTATATATCGATCATAAAGTTTAACCGCCACGTTGTTATATAGTTCAAAACACGTACCAATTAATGCAACGACGGCCAGACTTACCGTTAAATCAAGCTTAAAATTGAACCAGTCAAAAAACTCAATCATCATAAACGACAACAAGAATAACTGGATGAGCTGCGCCAGGATTGAAAGACCATCGAACCAATCGGGAATCCTAATCGATATTACCTTGAAGAGAGCAACATTCAAAAAGCATATAATCAAAGCCAAAACATATTTTTGCCATTCTTCTAATTGTCCAACGTAATCTTCGTTCAGAATCATCGAGACAACGTTCGCATGAACAACGACCCCAAACATGTCGGGCCTGGTTTTTCCCGCATAGTTCTTATTTAAGGGAGTGATAAATTTATCTTCCCAAGTTTTGTCACGGAGGTCCGAACCAAGAAATCCTAATATTACGATTTTGTCTTTGATTAAATCTTTGGAGTACGTTGATGTGTCGAAGGCTTGGTTATACTCTAACACAGAATATCTCCCAGCAAACGCGGAAGCACCGTAAAAGTCGACAATATTCCCTCTGTAGTTAATGATTTCCTGTTCGTTACCCCTGGCCAGGTAACGCTTCGTCTTGGCAGAATCATAAAGCCATGCGATCATCGTTGAAAATGCCAACTCAGTCTTACCATTCACTAACATCTTTGGGTAGACAGTGCGGCAGACCTTCAAATCTTCCTGATGAGCTGCATCGGTAGGAAGATTCACAAATCCTTCGTGGGCCTGCTGCCTAAGATTCGCATCTGTGTGTTCGATGGAATCATATTCAGCAATATCAATTGCTCTAAGATTAACAGATTGGTGCAGTTTGTGCGACAGAACCAACCGATCGCCGGCAAGCCTTACAGCCTCCTCAAAATTCTTGTTAGACGCTGTGTCAAATGCATTTGGACAGTCAAACGGGGTGATTGGAAGTCCATTACAGTTGAAGATGATATCAAGAGCGATGACCCGCGGCTCAAATTGAAGTAGGGTTTTGATTTGTTCGCCAATCTCCCCGCGATTTAGATTTCCAATGTTAACTACGACAATGTTGTCGTCAGCTTTAGGCTCTTTCCTCAAATAACTGAAACTGATATCAGTCAGCTCCATGTCACTCAAGGCCTTGCCAAGTGGGTCAAACGCATTGAATATATTGAGCTGGAAGATTCCATATAAACCGGCCATAACACCAACCGAGAATACGGTTCCAAAAAAACAATTCAGCAAGAATTTTCTCATGGGGAGGTTATCAATTAGGTAAATTTAGAACTTTAACTGAAAAAATACGCTGGAACCGAAAATTGACGAACTGAAAAGCCTACTCCTTTTGGGGGATAGAATCGCGCTCGCCCGCGCGATTACAACAGTCGAAAGCAAACGCGCTTCCGATCGGGAAACCGCAAACAATTTGGTTTCACAACTCCTCCCCTACACGGGAAATTCCATTCGCATCGGCATCACGGGCGTTCCGGGCGCAGGTAAAAGCACGTTTATCGAAGCCTTTGGCACCTACCTGACAAGTATTGGAAAGAAAATAGCGGTTCTTACCATCGATCCGTCCAGTGCTGTTACCGGTGGCAGTATCCTTGGCGACAAGACCCGCATGCCCGAATTAAGCCGAAACCCAAATGCGTTCATCAGAACCTCTCCTGCGGGCGACGCACTCGGAGGCATCGCTCATCACACGCGCGAATCTGTTCTCCTGTGTGAAGCAGCTGGATATGATGTGGTCGTGGTGGAGACCGTAGGCGTCGGTCAGTCGGAGGCTCAGGTAAAAGACATTGTTGATTTTTTTATGCTGCTCATGCTCGCAGGCGCAGGCGACGAACTGCAGGGAATTAAAAAAGGGATTTTTGAACAAGCGGATGCCGTACTGATCACCAAGGCAGATGGCGAAAATGAATTGAAGGCACGTGAAGCACAAAGTGAGTATCAGCAAGCCTTGCATTATCAGCTTGCACGCACCAGCGGATGGTCGCCCAAAGTGATATCAACTTCATCAGTAACAGGCAAAGGCATCCCTGAAGCGTGGGAAATGATCGAATCCTATAAAACCAAAACTCAGGCGAGCGGCTACTTTTCACACAACCGGAACCAACAGCAAGTACAATGGTTCCGCGAGCAATTTCGTTACCTCATCGAAAAAGAGCTGCGTTCACTAAAACACCAGCAACAGGAATTGGAAGGTCAGATTATTCAAAACCGGATTACACCGGGACAGGCTGCGGAGCAGTTGCTGGCTTCTTACCATAAACTCATGCAGGAATGAAACACGTCGTCATCATTGGGAACGGAATTTCAGGCATCACTGCTGCGAGACATATCCGCAAGCGCAGTAATTACAGAATCACCGTGATCTCGTCAGAGACCGAGTTTTTCTACTCCCGCACCGCGCTGATGTATGTGTATATGGGACACATGAAACAGGAGCATACGCAGCCATATGAAAAGTCGTTTTGGAAAAAGAATAAAATCGATCTGTTATTCGATCACGTTGTTGCTGTTGATGCGACTCGAAAAAGTATCGGATTGCGAAGCGGCGGAGAATTGACTTTCGATTCTCTGATCATTGCGACCGGTTCCAAATCGCGAAAGCCGGATCTCTCAGGAATCGATTTGAAGGGCGTCTGCGTCCTCTATGACCTTGCCGACCTGAACTGTATCACCGAGGCTTCTGCACAAGTCAACGAAGCGGTGATTGTCGGCGGAGGATTGATCGGCGCTGAGCTGGCAGAAATGTTCCGAAGCAGGAAGATGAAAGTCACGATGCTCGTGAGGGAGAAGTGGTTGTGGGGTAACGTGCTGCCTCAGGAGGAAGCACAAATGCTTGCAAAACATTTGAATGATCATGGAGTAGAATTACATTTCCAATCAGAAATAAAAAGTATTCAGTCAGAGCATGGGCGTGTTTCCGGAGTAACAACGACGTCCGGCGATCAACACCGTGCGCAGCTGTTATGTTTTGCCATCGGGGTTGAACCAAACATTGAACTGCTGAAGGGAACTGGCATCGCATGCCAACGGGGTGTACTGGTCGACGAGTATCTGCAGACCAACATTCCTGATATTTATGCCATCGGGGACTGCGCCGAGCGCATGCAACCACTGCCAGGACGAAGATCTGTTGAACAAGTCTGGTACACCGGAAGAATGATGGGAGAAATCGTCGCGCAAAGCATTTGCGGTGACCGAACATGCTATGAACCTGGCCCCTGGTTTAACTCAGCAAAATTCTTTGACATCGAATACCACAATTATGGGAACGTTCCCGCCACACCGTCAGCTGACGACCAAATGCTCTACTGGGAACATCCCTCAGGAAAAAAAGCGATGCATCTTTGCTGGAATAAAAACACGAGAGAATTTCTTGGAATCAACAGCTTCGGCATCCGGTTACGACACGAGCTATTCGACCGATGGTTAAGAGCAAAAGTCTCCGTCGACGAAGTGATGGCGCATTTATCAGACGCAAACTTTGACCCGGAATTCTCGGAACGACATGAAGCCGCGATCGTCAGCAGCTTTCAAAAAATTGAACAACGTAAACACAGCCTTGTATGAAAGCATTAAAGACTTTTGGTTTAATACTCTTCATCATTGGTTTTATTTCTTTCAACCTGCTGTTTTTTACCGGGACATACCGAAGCAGCCAAGCGGACATTGTGGCGTTGGTTAATGGATCTTTGAGACAACAACTGCTACTGGAAGCAATGAATAAAGAACATTTACTGACTAGTGATGCAAGCGTCTTTGTTTTCGTTGGTTCCGTAAAAAGAGCAATCGCGGAGGTCAACACCCGACAGCAGAATCAACATCAGATCACCACATCGGACATCAACAAAATAACAGAATCAACTCCGGATTTAACGCCAACGCAAAGCATATTTGAACAGGCTGTGGCAGGAGACTCCATCAAGACTCATCTTCTTCACACCTATGGCTCCTGGCTTTACGGACAAAAGTTCGACTCGAAGGAAGCATTGAATTCAAAACTCCAGGAGGTTGCCAATCAAATCAACTCATATGGATTGCTCCGGGAGATTGGGTTTGACAAATATGCAGCGAAAGACCTTCGCTACAACCTGGCACGAAAGGCCTTGACCAGCAACGTCACGAAGAACCCATGGCTGTTTCTTGCATTGACCATCGGCTTATGTATTATCGGCGCGTTGGTCTACACGATGCCAAAACTTCAGGAACACGCCGGTGTTCAGAACAACGGTGTGTTTTTTAATCCGATGAAAAATACCCAATGGCTCGGCATCATGACCGGGACATGGCTTATTGCCTTTTATGTGTTTCTTTATTTCTATCCGGAGTATATGGTCAACTGGATCGCGATGACGGATCCAGTAAGTCAATTACTCAATGGCGGGGAAGCCGGCAGATTCTTTCTTTATGGTTTTTTATATACCCTGTGCATTCTCGTGATGGGGGTTCGCTTCATCATTCATTACCGGTTCAGCCGATACCACATGCTGCGCACAGCGTCGGTGATGTTTTTTCAGACAGCCTTCGCATTCCTCATTCCTGAAATATTGATTCGCCTGAACAAACCATATTATGATTTTAAGAATATCTGGCCGCTGGATTATAGTTTCTTCTTTGACAGCAACCTCAATCGATTAATAGAAGAAGGAACCTTGGGAATCTTCATGCTCGTCTGGGGGATTGTATTGATCATTATTGCGGTTCCGGTGATGGTGTACTTCTTCGGCAAACGCTGGTATTGCTCCTGGGTTTGTGGTTGTGGCGGTCTGGCAGAAACACTGGGTGATCCATATCGGCAACTTTCTCAAAAGAGTGTGCAGGCCTGGAAGATTGAACGCTATGTCATCCATGGCGTTCTCGGATTTGCCATCATCATGACTGCAGGCGTGCTATATACCTACTTCACGGGCGCTTCATGGGTACTCATTACCGATACCTATACACTGCGTGAAGTCTACGGCGTCTATATCGGAGCCGGGTTTGCAGGCGTCATCGGCACTGGGTTCTATCCACTGATGGGCAATCGGGTCTGGTGTCGGTATGGTTGTCCGCTTGCGGCGTACCTCGGACTTGTACAACGATTTAAATCGCGATTCAGAATTACTACAAACGGAGGCCAGTGTATATCCTGCGGCAATTGCTCTACCTATTGCGAAATGGGAATTGATGTCCGGTGGTACGCACAGCGCGGACAGAATATTGTACGCTCGTCATGTGTCGGCTGCGGTGTTTGTTCATCAGTTTGTCCACGCGGTGTATTGAACCTGGAGTCCCGCGACGAAGAAGGCCGATTTGGCAAACCGATCCTCATCGGCAACAACCACGTTAAAATTATTGATTAGGTGACTTCTCCTCACATCGTAGTCATCATACCCGCCTACAATGAAGCACAGAGTATCGGACTGGTCATTCAGGACATTCCGAAACAACTGAACGCGCGGGTCATTGTCGCAGACAATAATTCATCTGATGATACCGGCATCATTGCCCGGAAGGCAGGTGCCGACGTGGTCATTGAAACAAAACGCGGATACGGAAACGCTTGCCTTGCCGGACTTGCATTTGTAAAACATCAGAACCTGGTGCCAGATATTGTTGTTTTTCTCGACGGCGATTATAGTGATTACCCGGAGGAGATGATGTTGCTGATTGAGCCGATCGTTGCAGACAAAGCTGACTTGGTCATAGGCTCACGAGCAATGGGAAAACGGGAAAGCGGAAGTATGACGCCACCGCAGATTTTTGGCAACTGGCTGGCAACGCGTATGCTGAAACTGTTGTATGGTGTACGATTCACAGACCTCGGACCCTTTCGGGCGATTCGATACACTTCGCTGCAGAAAATTGGAATGAAGGATCAGACGTACGGGTGGACTGTTGAGATGCAATTGAAAGCAGCCAGGATGCGATTGAGGTGTATGGAGCTACCGGTCAGATACCGGAAACGTATTGGAGAATCAAAAATTTCCGGAACGGTGAAAGGTACCATACTCGCCGGGTATAAAATTTTGTTTACGATATTCAGATATTTGTAAGTTGCGAGACCGCGAAATGAACAATGATGGAAATTTTCCTTTCGGTTATATATCTGATTTGTCTGCTCTTTCTTTTCCTGTTCAGTCTGTCGCAGTTGTATTTGACATGGATATTCTGGAAGAACCAACAAGGAAAACCATTCCAAAAAACCGAGCTCACGCATTATCCTTTTGTCACCATTCAGCTTCCGGTCTACAACGAGAAGTTCGTCGTTGAGCGCTTGCTGCAATCTGCCGCCAGCATCGACTGGCCGAAAGACAAGTATGAGATACAGGTTCTGGACGACAGTACCGATGAGACCAGTGCCATTCTTCAAAAAGAAGCAGAGCGTTACTCAAAACTTGGCATTAACATCGGCCTCATTCATCGGGACAAGCGCGAAGGATTTAAAGCCGGCGCCCTGCAGAATGGTTTATCGTCTGCACGAGGAGAATTCATTGCCATTTTTGATGCCGACTTCATTATTCCTAAAGATTTTCTTCAGCGTACCATACCTTTCTTTTCAAAACCGGACGTCGGCGTTGTACAAACGCGTTGGGGTCATACAAATGAAAACACGTCACTCCTGACCCGCCTGCAAGCATTCGGATTGAATGCGCATTTCATCATTGAACAAAACGCACGAAATGCATCCAATGGATTTATCAACTTCAACGGCACGTGTGGCGTTTGGAGAAAATCCTGCATTCACGATGCCGGAGGATGGAGTGCCGATACCCTCACAGAAGATCTCGATCTGAGCTATCGTGCCCAACTGAAAAACTGGAAGTTTATCTACCGCGGCGAAGTTGAAACACCGGGAGAGTTGCCACCGATTATGCCACTAATCAAAGCACAGCAATACCGGTGGAATAAAGGTGGCGCAGAAACTGCGAGAAAATTGATCACTCAGGTGTGGCACGGAAAGCAAACGTGGAATGCGAAACTTCTGGGAACATTTCATCTTCTCAACAGCACCGTATTCGTTGCGCTGCTCCTTGCTGCCATAACCAGTTTGCCGCTGGCAATGTTGAATCCGGCATTGTTTCACAATACGACGGTGCGCGCGCTCGGCTTTGTTCTGCTTGCCGGGTTCTTCTCCATCGCCATATTTTATTTTATTGCGCAGCGCAGCCACCACGGTGGAATGGCTTCCTTCTTATTCATTTTTCCTTCTTTCCTAATCGTTTCCATGGGGTTATCGTTACACAACGGACTGGCGGTTATCGAGGGCTGGATTGGCAGAAAGACGCCCTTCATCCGGACACCAAAATTTAACATTACCTCAGAAGCTGACACTAAATTGGATACCGCGTACTACCGTCCCGCCATTTCAGCCATCACATGGCTTGAAGGTTTACTCGCCATCATCTTCACAACGGCCTCCATATATGCGCTCGGTTCCGGCCAACGCTACTGGTTGCCATTCCATGCGATGCTTGCACTGGGCTTTATCGTTGTATTTCTGACGTCTGTTTATCCCGTGCGGCATGCGAGCAAATAGCATTCGCAGATCATTGCTCTCATTCACATTTGCTGCACTTGTCTTTCTGCAGGGCTACTTCATAGCCCGGCACGAGACGTGGCTTCTGCTCACAACGTTCGGGCTACTGGCATTTCTGTTTGCGTGGATCTACCTGAAAGAAGAGGACACCGGTTACTGGATTCGTGCTTCCTTCGTCTTCCGGCTGCTGCTGCTGTTTGCCACGCCGTGGTTATCGGAGGACATCTACAGGTATTTGTGGGATGGTGAGTTGCTTGTTGCCGGAATTCATCCCTTTGATCACGTACCCTCCTGGTATGCGGCACAAAACTTTTTCCCGGGTGATACCGCTGGGTTGTATGCGCGGCTTAATTCACCAGATTACTTCACCATTTACCCTCCTGCGGCGCAATACCTTTTTGGTTTATGCGCATGGTTTTCTAAGTCAGCACAGTCGGGCATATTCATCTTCCGAATCATTATCCTGCTGTTCGAATTGGGAACCATCTTTCTTTTACAACAGGCTGTCGCTGCGTTCGGGTGTAATAAACGCAATGTGCTGATTTATGCACTGAATCCTTTGGTCATTCTTGAAGTAACTGGAAACCTCCACCTCGAAGGAATCATGATCTTCTTTCTTCTTTCAGCCATCATGTTACTGGCGAAGAATAAATTTTTGATATCGTCCCTGAGCATGTGCATGAGCATTGCAATTAAACTCATTCCGCTGATGTTTCTTCCTTTATTGATTCGAACGCTCGGATGGAGAAGAAGCGCCCTGTATTTCATTGTACTGGGAACTTCCCTCGCCATCATCGCCATCCCGGTATTGAACAGCGCAATATTTGCTGGATACGAGACGAGTCTCTCTTATTATTTTAAAAAATTTGAGTTCAATGCCAGTATCTATTACCTCCTCCGTGAGTGGGGTTATCTGCAATATGGATATAACATCATTGGGGACATCGGTTGGAAGCTTGGTGTAGTAACTATCCTTTCAGTCATCCTGTTTTCTTTTCTCAAGAGATTCACGCTCTGGGAGAAAATGCTTTTATCACTAACTGTTTTTCTGTTGCTCAGCACAACGGTTCATCCCTGGTATGTGATCCCGGCGGTCTTGCTGTCGGTCTTCACGCGGTATTCATATCCGGCAGTCTGGAGCATGGTGATTTTCTTCACCTATGCAGGGTATTCAGAAAACGGCTTCCGTGAAAACATCCCAATTATTGTCGCCGAGTACTTACTCGTGTTGATCATAGTCGTCCTGGAATCTCGTCGCAAGATTTCTTTCCTATATTCGCCCCATGCGGGCACTGATCATCTTCTACAAAAATCCAATAGCAGGAAAAGTTAAGACGCGTCTGGCCGCGCGCATTGGAGTTCAGGCCGCGCTCCGGGTTTATCAGATGCTTGCTGCGCATACGGCAACCGTTGCAGCGCACGTCAACGCTTCGCGATTTATTTACTATTCTGACGCCGTCGAATATACAGAACCCTGGACATCACCGGGCTTTGAACGCTTTGTCCAGAAAGGCAGCGACCTGGGACAACGAATGCAGCGGGCTTTTGAAGAGGTATTTGAAAAAGGATTTAAGGAAGTCCTGATCATCGGCACAGACTGCAAAACAATTAACGCAGCAATCATCGAGGATGCTTTCCGGAGCTTATCCCAATGCGATGTGGTGCTTGGACCTGCGGAAGATGGTGGATATTATCTGATGGGCATGAACCAGTTACACAAGGATCTGTTTGGAAATAAGGCCTGGAGTACATCGACGGTGCTGTCCAGTACGCTTCAGGATTGTAACAATTTAAGATTGAATGTGCATCTCCTGCCCACGCTTCGGGATGTGGATGAATTTGAAGATTTAGACGATGATCTTCTGAGACTTGAGCAGGGGAAAATCACTTAAGGTTTTCTAAATCCCGAATCAGAATTTTTTTCCGGTCGAAATAAATCAGGTTTTTCTCCTTTAACTCATTCAGAATGGTGGTCACCGTTTGCCGCGATGTGCCCGTAAGTGAAGCAATATCCTTATGTGTCAATTTTGTGGGAATCATCGTTTCGAAACCAACCTTCTTGCCCTTCCAGGATGCCGCGTCCCGCAAAAACTCAATCACCCGGGTTCGCGCATCTTTAAACACCAACAGCTCAAGTTTTCGCTCCAGCTTCATCAACCGGAGTCCTACCAGCTTGAGTATTTTAAAACTTAATTCCTTGTCCTCATACATCAGCGCCTTCAAATCCTCAATCCCCAAGGGACAAATGGTGGTGCGCTCATCCATGGCCTGCGCGAAATCCATTCTGACGTTTTCGCCCGCCAGTGCAAGTTCTCCGAAGATTTCTCCCGTCGTCAGGATTGACTTAACAACTTCCTTCCCGTCGTCAAGGTAATGTCCTATTTTTACACGACCGTTGACAATCATGTAAATGTGCTGAGCCGCTTCGCCAGGGAAGTAGATGAACTGATCCCGGCGAAAAACAAGGTACTCATGTTTTTCAGCCAGATGCTTTACCTTATGCGGGCAAAGTATGTTGTATAGATTGACACTTTCGAAATACCAAAGCGATGCCGTGTTGGCCATAAACTCATTTCACTCTTGACCTTTCCAATTTAAGACACATGCACCCAATACTCCTATCTGAAATCTGGATTTATCCAATAAAAAGTCTGAGAGGTATTTCGGTTCCGTCCGCGCGGGTCCTCGGCAAAGGACTGGAGTACGACCGTCGGATGATGCTCGTCGATGACAATAACGTCTTTCTCACGCAAAGGGTTCACCACCAGATGGCGCTGTTTCAAGTGTCCATCGAAGGGCATGAATTGGTGGTTCGTCTGGACCACGACGCGATCCGTCTCAACCTGAAACACCAATCCGAAAATCCCGATACAACGGTGACCATATGGGACGATCAGGTTGTGGCGCGGGAATACAGTCAGGCCGCGAGTAAATGGTTTTCGGAAAAAATGAACTTCTCGTGCAAGCTCATGTGCTTCCCGGAAGGCAACGAGCGGCGCGTGGATCCGGAATTCAGCATCAACAACGAGCACGTGAGTTTGGCCGATGCCTATCCAATTCTCGTTATTGGCGAATCCTCTTTGGACGAATTAAATAATCGTCTTGAGAAGCCGGTTCCGATGAACAGGTTCAGACCGAATTTTGTTGTTCGGGGGAGCATGCCGTTTGAGGAAGACCAATGGAAACATTTTACAATAGGAACAAATCGCTTTGCGGGTGTGAAGCCATGCGCGCGCTGTATCCTGACCACCGTTGATCAGGAAACCGGTATTCGTGGTACGGAACCCCTGGCCACACTGGCAACCTATCGCAAAAAGAACAACAAGATTTATTTTGGACAGAACGTGCTGGCGCTTGATCATTTTCAAGTTTCCGTAGGAGATCAGGTACTCGTACATTAAATAGCAACGATTTTAATTGGCATGGCATACCTGTATTTTAAAGCTGTTCACATCATCTTCATCGTAACCTGGTTTGCGGGCCTTTTCTACATGCCCCGCCTGTTCGTGTATTTGATTGAAGCCGACGAGAAGTCTGAAGCAGAAAAGAAGATTCTGTTGCCTCAGCTTAAATTGATGGCCTCGAGATTGTGGTACGGCATCACGTGGCCCTCTGCCATCCTCACGTTGGGGATGGGCGCAGCACTGCTGATCAACCAACCGGGCTATTTGAAAGAGCCATTCATGCACTTGAAACTGACCCTGGTTTTTTTGCTCTACGGTTATCACTTTTCCCTGCAAATATTGTTTAATCAATTGAAGAACGATGACATCAGGTACACGTCCACACAAATGAGAATATGGAACGAGGTAGCAACCCTGTTCCTCATTGCCATTGTTTTTTTAATTGTGCTGAAAAATGCATTGAGCATGCTTTGGGGACTGGCGGGACTTATCGTCGTGACGTTACTCATTCTTGCAGGAATCAGGTTTTATAAAAAATGGAGAAAACAATGAAATCTATCTTGAGCCGCGTTGTAGTATTCGTACTTATTGGTCTTTGGTTGGCGGGTTGCATCGAGCAGAAAGAACAGAAACTGTTGATATATGGAGAACGTGAGTTCGTGAACGGCGACACTGTTTATCACAAAATTGCCAACTTCTCTTTCGTGGATCAGGACAGCAACGTCATTACGAACGAAACATTCAGGGACAAAATTTATGTGGCTGATTTTTTCTTCACATCCTGCCGGACCATCTGCCCGATTATGAAAACGCAAATGCTTCGCGTTTATGACTCCATACAAAACGATCCTGAAGTACTTATTCTGTCGCATACCATTGATCCGGAATACGACACTGTGGGATTACTGAAAGACTATGCCGAAAACAAACTTGGTGTCAAGAGCGACAAATGGCATTTTGTAACCGGCAATAAAGACAGCATTTTTAACATTGCACAAACCAGTTATCTCGCAACCGCGATGGAAGATGAAACGGAACCCGACGGCAGAATTCACAGTGGCGCGTTTCTTCTCATCGATAAAGACCGCAGAATTCGCGGACGTTACGATGGCACCAAAGAAGAAGATATCAATCGGCTCCTGGCGGAGATTCAGATATTGAAAAAAGAATATCAGTCCGAAAAAAAATAGATCATGCGTTCTCTGCTTGTCATGATGCTTGCCTCGGTAGTTGTCATCTCCTGCGGAGAGACACAACGGGAAAACGATGAGCAAAACAAGCTTAGACAATATATCGTTCAGGGGGAAAAATTATATCTGCAACATTGCGCCAACTGCCATCAGAAAGACGGCTCGGGACTGGCAGCATTATTTCCACCACTGAACCAATCAGACTTTCTCGATAAGAACAAGATGAACGTCCCTTGCATCATCCGAAATGGTTTGGACGGTGAGATCGTTGTCAACGGAAAAATCTTTAATCAGCCGATGAAGGCAATACCCCTGCTGACAGACCTGGAAGTTGCAGAAATTACCACCTACATTCTGAACAACTGGGGAAGGAATGATGGCATTATCGATGTCAAAGCAACGGCCAGGATGCTGCAGCGTTGCAAGTAACGACTACAGATATTTCATCTTGATAATCTGAACAACTGGCTGATCCCTGACGGTGACCTTAGCATCTTTAAATGCAGGCGGACCAAAGGAACCCATCGCGTTGTTCCCAAAGGCAAAGCCTTCCTTGGGCATCCCGACCAGGTTAGAGTCCATCTCCCCGTTGTCGTTTTCGTCGTGTAGAATACTGACGGCGTAATCGCCAGGCTTCAGGTTATCAAAAACAAAACGAAGTTCATTTCCAGTAACCTTCATGGATTTCCCTTCAAGCGGTTTTTTCAAGAAATCTTTGTCATTGTTAAAAAGCGCGACCCGAACAGTCCCCTTGTTCTCCTGAATGTTCTTTACGACAACTTCAATTTTTCCCTGTGCAAATGAAGCTTGTGTCATCAGCAACAGCGCGGCAAGCAATAGTCCTTTCATGTTTTTTTCTTCAAAGTTGTGCGATTCCAAGGTCTCTGGCCAGTTGTAGTTACCCGACTGTCGGATCTGCAGACCGAAGCGTGGTTTTGCAGTCTCGAGCCGAAGTAAGCCCGGTCATTTTCTTTAAAAACAGATAGGCCAATCGTTATTCCGTTAACAAAAATTAACGAACAAATTAACCCCGTTTTTCGCTAATTTACTTAACCAACAAAAACCATGCTTATGGCCTCCTACACAGTCACCATCAATAACAAGACCTACACGCTGGAAGCGGACGCCCGGATGCCCCTGCTTTGGGCAATACGCGATCTGGCTGGACTTACAGGAACAAAGTACGGTTGCGGCATTGCTCAGTGCGGCGCCTGCACCGTCCACCTCGACGGGAAACCCGTTCGCTCGTGTTCACTTCCCGTATCCGCCGTGGCGAACAAGAAAATCACCACCATCGAAGGCTTGTCTGAAAATAATACCCATCCGGTACAGCAGGCCTGGATTGAAGAACAAGTCCCGCAATGCGGCTATTGCCAATCCGGACAAATTATGGCTGCCAGCGCATTACTCGAAAAAAACAGCAACCCGACTGACAAGGATATTGATACAGCCATGCAGGGACACATCTGCCGCTGTGGAACATACCCCCGCATTCGCAAGGCAATCAAGACTGCCGCAAAAATGATGAACCAGAAAGTGTCCGCTAAATAATTTACCTATGGAAAAAACATCAAACATCAGCAGACGAAACTTCATCAAGGCTTCGGGCATGGCGGGTGCGGCATTGACACTCGGTTTCTACATTCCGGCAAATGCGAAGGAGGCAAAAATTTTATCACCTGAGGATGCTGCAGCTGAAGGAATAGAACTGAATGCCTTCATTACCATCGACTCATCGGGCAAGGTCACAATTACGAACCACCGCTCGGAGATGGGGCAAGGTTCATATCAATCCGTTCCTCAAATTATTGCAGAAGAACTTGAAGTCGATCTCAACGATGTGGCTATCCGTTTTGGTCCTGGCAACAACCGAAAGTATGGAAGTCAGCTCACCGGGGGCAGCTCGACCATTCGCGGTGCTTATAAACACCTGAGCCGCGTGGGTGCAAGTGCGCGCGAAATGCTTCTGGAAGCCGGAGCAAAAAAGCTGGGCGTTGCTAAAGCAGAATGTATTGCTGACAAAGGACACATCATACACAAATCAAGTGGAAAGAAATTACATTACGGAGAGCTGGTCGCTGAGGCTGCAAAACTAGAACCACCGAAAAACGTCGCGCTTAAAAAGCCTGAGGATTACAAAATATTGCGCAAGCCTCTGCCGCGTCAGGACACGCCATTGAAAGTGAACGGCAAGGCGCAGTTCGGCATGGATTTCAAATTACCGGGAATGCTTTATGCTGTCGTCGAGCGAAATCCCAGATTCCTCGGCAAAGTGAAAAGTTTTGATGATGCAGAGACCAGGAAGATACCCGGTGTCAAACATGTCGTTCCTGTAAAGATGAGTGTATTCAGTTCGATCCGTGAGGGTGTCGCGGTCGTTGCGGACTCTGTGTGGGCGGCCCTGCAAGGACGAAAAGCATTAAAGGTGGAATGGGATGACACCGGTTTCGAACACTTATCAACGGAGCAGCTATACGCACGCATGCGCGAGTCACTGAACAAGCCTGAATCACTCTCGTTTAAAACAAAAGGAGATGCGACAGGACGGTTCAGCAAGGCAGAGAATAAACTGGAAGCCATCTACGAAACGCCGTACGAATCCCACTCCTGCATGGAGCCTCTGAACTGTACTGCTCATTATCACGATGGCATGGTGGAAGTTTGGGGACCTATTCAGGCACCGGACTGGTTGCAGGATCTGCTGTCTCCGCTTCTTGATCTCCCCCATGAAAAAATCAAAGTGAATATGACTTTCCTTGGCGGAGGATTTGGAAGAAAAGCATTTATGGATTATCCGCACGAAGCTGCCGTAATTTCTAAAGCAATTAATGCGCCCGTTCAAGTCGTATGGACACGTGAAGACGATACAGCACAGGGACCTTTCCGCCCTGGAATGATCTATTCCTGCAAGGGCACTTTAACACCTGACGGAAGAATTGATTCTTTCCAAACCAAAATGGCCGGGCAAAATATGAATCATCAGTGGCCAGGTGCAGGCAAGGATTCGTATAATGACAGTGTGACGGAAGGATTTCCTGAGACATACTTAAATACACTCCCTCACTACAGTTTTGCCGATAGTCCGCTGGACGTCCCGATTCCTGTCATGTGGTGGCGTTCGGTATATTCATCCACCAATGCTTTTGCCTTCGAGAGCTTCATGGATGAAATGGCGGTCAAAGCAGGCAAGGACCCGCTTGATTTCCGGAGACAACATTTTGGCGATGAACGCTATCACCACCTCGTGGCTAAATTGGAAGAAGTATCCGGATGGAAAAGCCGCGGAAAGAATTCCGGATATGGTGTAGCAATCACGGAATGCTTCTCATCAATTGTAGGCGAAGTCGTCAAGGTGTCAAAGAAAGCGGATGGTAAAATCAAGATTGATAAAGTTTGGGCGGTAATGGATTGCGGATGGTATGTTAATCCCGACATCATCCGCGCGCAGGTGGAAGGCAGCATCATCATGGCACTTGGCGCAGCTACCAAACACGCGACCCAGTTCAAAGATGGTAAAGCCGTGCAGAAAAATTTCGACACCTATACCATGCCACGCATTGCAGACATTCCGGAGATTGAAGTTCACGTCATGGACAACGAAGAGAAGGCAGGCGGCGTTGGCGAACCTGGCCTTCCTCCTTTTACACCAGCGCTGACAAACGCAATTTATGATTTAACAGGCAAGCGAATTCGCACGTTACCTTTTAACATCCAGGAAGTTTAATATTATTGACAATGAAAAAAGTATTTATCCTTAGCATAATTGCCCTTGTATTTCTGTCATTTCAGCAAAAGCCGAAGTTCGACTTAAAAGCCAGCATTGCTCGCGGAAAAGACATCTACGCTGCGCAGTGTATGACGTGCCATCAGGAGATGGGCGAAGGGATTGAGGATGTCTATCCCCCATTGGCAAAATCCGATTATCTCATGAAAGATAAGACGCGGGCCATTAAACAAATTCTCAATGGTGTCAGCGGAGAGATGAAAGTCAACGGGAAGATTTACAACGGAGAAATGAGTGGTTTTGATTTGAGCGATCAGGAAGCATCAGACGTTGTTAATTACATCAGAAATTCATGGGGAAATAAGGGTGGCGCGACAACACCTGAGGAAGTTAAAGCTGCACGAACAAAATGATCCATTTTCTCAATGGAGACGCACTCAAAGAATTTTTCCCCTGGAAAGAGCATGTATTGGTATGTCGTGAATGTTTGATCGATGGCCCTGTCTCCGACGACGAACAATTCTGGCAACGAAGAGCAGCCTTTATTGAATTGTCATTTGCAGAATCTCAGGAGAATTATTTTTCACGGGTAAAAAGCGAGTTCGACAAACTCGTAGCGCATGAACAAGAGATTTGCCTTTGGTTTGAGCATGATTTGTTCTGTCAGGTAAATTGTTGGTTCACGTTGTCGTTGTTGAATAAGTATCGTCGCCATAAGGTGAGCATCGTCTATCCGCTGGAGGAGCGTGAAGCATTTGAAGGCTTTGCAGGATATCATGAGGCCCAGTTAACACAAAGTTTTGAACGTCGAATGGCATTAGAAGCCTACGATATGAAACTTGCTTCCAATCTATGGAGCAGCTACTCATCCGGCGACCTGGAGTCACTCCGGACTTTAAGCCACCAATCGTCCGTGTCGTTCCCTCATCTTCAGGAGGTCATTGAAGCACACCTCGCACGACTTGGCCCTGAGGGCAGACCACAGCTCCGGTTACGTGAAATTTTCAAAAGCGGAATAACAGATTTCAATCAGGTATTCCGTGAGTTTCAAAAGACTGAACGTATTTATGGATTTGGCGACAGTCAGGTAAAAGCAATAATTGGAAAATTAAATTTACCATAATATGAAAAAAATCCTCTTCATCATCCTTCTCCTGCCCCTGTTTGTACATGCGCAGAACTTTGAAAAGATTGTACTTGACGCTTCCGATGAAACAACAGGATATTATCTGGCCGTTAAGCCAAGAGGAGAAATTCAAGGCGTATTGGTACTGATGCCGGGCTTTAATGAAAAACCAGAAAACATTTTTTCTGAAACAAGCCTGCACAACAAGGCATACGCAAATAACATTCTGACACTTGTTATTCCGTTTGGGGCGAAAATCTACGCCGATGCACCAAAAGTCAATAACATCAATCGGGCGCTTCGCGATTCGATTAATCGCTTTCACGCTGACTCAAAGAAATATGTTGTAGGAGGATTCTCAGCAGGAGGAACGATAGCGCTTCGGTACACAGAACTTTGCCATGAAAAGCCAGGTGATTATCCTGTTGTACCGAGAGCTGTTTTCAGTATCGATTCTCCTGTTGATCTGATCGACTTGTCCCGCTATTTCAATAGGGAACTGAAGAAAAACTTCTCCCAGGCCGGAGTGAACGAAGCAAAATTCGTTGGAGAAATTATGAAGACGGAACTCGGAGGAACCCCTGATTCCAACCCGGCATCGTACAGTTTTCACACTCCGTTCGAAACACGACTCGAGAAAACAGGTAATGAACAATTCCTGAAAAACATTCCGGTTCGTGTATATCATGATGTGGATCCTGTTTGGCAGTTGCAGAATAGACGAAGAAGCTTCCTCGACAATAATGCGACGGCTGCATCGGAACTCATTCTCAGATTAATGCTGATGGGCAATGACCGTGCAGAATTTATTCAGGCAAAACAGCCGGGACACCGGAGCAACGGTATGCGGCATCCGCACTCGTGGAATATTGTTGATGAAGTGGAGTTTATCCAGTGGATGAAATCAGTACTGCAAGGTTAAGAACCGATGAAAGACTTAGAGGCAATCGTTAAGGGATATCAATCCAATCACGAACAGCAGAAGCGCATGGCACTCGCGACTGTCGTACGCGTGCACGGTTCTTCCTACCGTAGTCCGGGAGCACGAATGCTGATCATGGAGGATGGGCGATGGATAGGATCGATCAGCGGAGGATGCCTGGAAGGCGATGCCTTGCGAAAAGCACGCAACGTCATGGCTACTGGCCATGCTGTACTTGTCACGTACGATACACGGGAGGAGAGCAATCAGAATCTGGGTATAGGGCTTGGATGTAACGGCGTTATTGATGTGTTGCTTGAGCCTGTGACTGAAGAACAGAATGAGCATCACGTCATACAATTATTTGAACGTCTGCTTCCTTTCACTGAACCCGTCGCGATGGCCACTGTTTGTTCTGGTATTTCCATAGCAAACAAATTGGTCATGAACAGCAACGGCGACATCCTGCATACTTCTGGTACATTTATCTCAGGTGAGAATGTTACTCAACATTTGAAAAACATTTTTCATACAGGGAAGTCATTTATTCAGAACACATTGATCAATGGACTGGAAACAGAGGTGTTTCTCGAATTACTTGAGCCTAATGTACATCTGATGATTTTTGGTGCCGGCTTTGATGCCCGGCCAGTCAGCGCACTTGCAAAAACATTGGGGTGGAATGTGTCTGTCACCGATGAATGTGTCGCGCATATTGCACCGATTTTCTTCCCGCAGGCCGATCAACTTGCGCTTTGCAAAAGAGACTTTGTCGATCGTGATTTCCAAATCACCAATTATACGGCGTGCGTGCTCATGTCGCACAATTACGAATATGACCGCGACGTCTTGAAAAAACTACTGTCATCACCTGCTCCCTACATCGGCATGTTGGGTCCGAGGAAGAGATTTGACAAAATGCTGCTCGAGTTTGAATCACAGGGACTAAAATTAAGCACCGCTGATTTCGAAAGAATTCATTCACCGATTGGTCTTGACATCGGCGCCGAAACTCCGGATGAAATTGCAGTCAGCATCATTTCAGAAATTCACGCCAGGTTCAGAAATCGCAAAGGAGGATTTCTAAAGGATCGGAATGCACCCATTCATCAGCGTGCGACCTCCTCCGATCAGGTTTTCAAAGAAGTATTCCTTCGTCGTCACTAAATTTAAACCATGAAATCAGCTGCGTTGATCTTAGCGGCAGGATCGTCCAGCAGGATGGGTGAATCAAAACAGCTACTTGACGTTGGTGGTAAGAGTCTGCTGGAACACACCATCACTACCGTTAAGCCTTTGTTCGACATCACTCTGGTTGTACTTGGCTCACGCTTTCAACAACACCGCCCTATCGTTGAACGGATACAAACAGAACTCATCGTAAATACAAACTGGGAACTGGGCATGGGTAATTCCATTAAGGCAGGGGTTCAGGAACTAATCAAATCAAACCCGGATTCGATTACGATTTTTGTATCAGACCAGCCCCATTTGTCTGGCGCCGTCATCTGGCAAATCGCCGAAGCGGCTAAGGAAAACCCTAACAGAATTATTGCTTCCTCCTATGGAGACACATATGGCGTGCCGGTGCGCTTTCCGAAGAAATACCACCACTTGTTATTGGAGATTGGTGATGAAGATGGCGCAAAAAAGTTAGTGAGACGATTCCAGGCAGAAGTCACCGGTGTTGCATTTCCGGAAGGAGTCATCGACCTGGACACTCCGGACGACTACCAGAAATTCATTAACAGCATGAAATGAAAAAGCCACCCTTTACAGGATGGCTTCAACAAACATTTCTTAACTAAAAACTACACTTTGATCTCCACGTCAACACCGCTGGGCAATTCGAGCTTCATCAGCGCGTCAACTGTCTTTGCACTGTTGCTGTAAATATCAACAAGTCTCTTGTACGTGCAGAGCTGGAACTGTTCACGAGACTTCTTGTTCACGTGGGGTGAACGAAGAACGGTGAATTTTTCCTTCTCAGTAGGAAGCGGAATAGGACCGCTAACAACCGCACCTGTTGCCTTTACTGCTCTTACAATCTTCTCTGAAGATTTGTCTACGAGATTATGGTCGTAAGACTTGAGCTTTATTCTGATTTTTTGATTCATTTTTTCAGTGTTTAGGAGATCGTCTAAATCCTATTTAATTTTTATTAATTCTTATCTGGCAAGTGCGGCACCTTTAACCTCTTCAATCACCTTATCTGCAAGGTTCTTAGGAACCGGAGCATAGTGAGAGAATGTCAGGGTTGCAGAAGCACGACCTGAAGTGATGGTACGGAGGTCAGTCACGTAACCGAACAATTCAGAAAGCGGCACATCAGCCTTGATGATTTGTGCACCACCGCGTGTATCCATACCCTTCAAAGAACCACGTCTTCTGTTCAAGTCACCAGTTACTGAACCAGTGTATTCGTCAGGAGACATTACTTCTACAGACATGATTGGTTCGAGGAGGATAGGAGAAGCTTTTCTTGCTGCTTCCTTGAATCCGATACGGGCAGCCAGTTCGAATGACAGCGCATCAGAGTCCACATCGTGGTAAGAACCATGGAAAAGTCTCACCTTCATGTTATCGATAGGATAACCGGCAAGAGGGCCATTGACCATTGCTTGCTGGAAACCTTTCTGTATAGCAGGGATGAATTCGCGCGGAATCACACCACCAACGATATCGTTAACAAATTCAAGACCTTCCTTATCACCTTCCTTCAGTTCGCGAGGAGCAAGTTCAAATACGATATCGGCAAATTTACCTTTACCACCTGTCTGCTTCTTGTAAACTTCTTTGTGCTCCACTGAAGCAGTAAGTGCTTCTTTGTAAGCAACCTGAGGCGCACCCTGGTTGATTTCAACTTTGAATTCGCGCTTCAGACGGTCGATGATGATTTCAAGGTGAAGTTCACCCATACCGCGAAGAATGGTCTGACCAGTTTCCTGATCGGTATTCACGCGGAGCGTTGGATCTTCTTCAACCAATTTTCCGATAGCCATACCGAGCTTATCTGCATCGGCCTGCTTCTTCGGTTCAATTGCGTACCCGATAACTGGCTCAGGGAATACCATTGATTCGAGAACCACCTTGCGCTTTTCATCGCACAGGGTATCACCCGTCTTGATATCCTTGAAACCTACTACCGCTCCGATATCACCTGCAGAAAGTCTTTCGATCTGATTCTGCTTGTTTGCGTGCATCTGGAATACGCGTGAAATACGTTCTTTTTGTTCAGAACGTGTATTGTAGATGTATGAGCCAGACTCCAACACACCAGAGTAAGCGCGGATGAAGCAAAGACGTCCTACGAACGGGTCAGTTGCAATCTTGAATGCAAGCGCAGTGAACGGTTCTTTTTCGTCAGGCTTCACTGTAACTTCATTTCCAGTGTCCGGATCTGTACCGATAATGTTGTCCTTATCGAGCGGTGAAGGAAGCAATTCCATCACGTAATCGAGCATGGTCTGTACGCCTTTGTTTTTGAAAGACGAACCACAAACCATCGGAACGATCTTCATATCGATAGTCGCCTTGCGGAGCGCCGTGAGGATTTCCTTCTCAGAGATTGAGTTTGGATCTTCGAAGAATTTCTCCATCAAAGACTCATCATATTCAGCTACCGCTTCGAGAAGTTTCTCTCTGTATTCGAGAACTTCATCCTTCATGTCATCCGGGATCGGCACAACTTCATAAGTCATACCCTTATCGTGTTCATTCCAGATGATACCACGGTTATTCACGAGATCAACAACGCCTTTGAAGTTGTCTTCAGCACCGATTGGAAGCTGGAGCGCAACTGCGTTGCTGCCAAGTCTTTCTTTAACCTGCTTCACAACACCGAGGAAGTCGGCGCCGGAACGGTCCATTTTATTCACGAAACCAATACGAGCTACCTTGTAGTTGTCAGCAAGGCGCCAGTTAGTCTCAGACTGAGGCTCAACACCGTCTACCGAGCTGAAGAGGAACACGAGACCATCAAGAACGCGGAGTGAACGGTTCACTTCCACGGTGAAGTCTACGTGACCAGGGGTATCGATGATGTTGATGTGATATTCGTTGTTTCTATATTTCCAATGAACAGTCGTAGCAGCAGAAGTGATGGTGATACCACGCTCCTGTTCCTGCTCCATCCAGTCCATCGTTGCAGCACCTTCGTGTACTTCACCGATCTTATGGTTAACACCCGAATAGTAAAGGATACGTTCGGTTGTCGTCGTTTTCCCTGCATCGATGTGTGCAGCGATACCGATGTTCCTGGTGAATTTTAAATCTCTTGCCATTGATCGTTATGATTAGAATCTGAAGTGAGAAAACGCCTTGTTTGCCTCTGCCATTCTGTGCGTGTCATCTTTTTTCTTCATGGCAGCACCTTCACCCTTGGATGCAGCAATAATTTCTGCAGCCAACTTATCCATCATGGTTTTTTCACCTCTGGAGCGAGCGTAGTCAATCAACCACTTAATGCTGAGGTTGATTCTTCTTTCAGGTCTGATTTCAACAGGAACCTGGAACGTTGCACCACCCACGCGACGGCTTTTTACCTCCACCGACGGCATCAGGTTGTTCATCGCTCTCTTCCAAACTTCGAGTCCGCTCTCGCTGGTCTTCTTTTCAACCACTTCGATGGCATCGTAGAAGATACCATAAGCAACACTCTTTTTACCTTCTTCCATGAGGTAGTTAACAAACTTGGTTACAAGCGTGTCGTTAAACTTCGGGTCAGGAAGTAAGTATCTCTTTTTAGGCTTTGACTTTCTCATCTTGACAATCGATTATTTTTTACCTTTCGCAGGAGCTCCTTTCGCAGGGGCAGCAGCACCAGCCTTCGGTCTTTTAGCACCATATTTAGATCTGCCTTGCAGACGACCATTCACACCAGCTGTATCCAATGCACCACGGATGATGTGGTAGCGAACGCCTGGAAGATCTTTTACCCTTCCACCACGGATCAGCACGATTGAGTGCTCCTGAAGGTTGTGGCCTTCACCGGGAATGTATGCGTTCACCTCTTTTCCATTGGTCAGACGAACCCTGGCAACTTTACGCATCGCAGAGTTAGGCTTCTTAGGCGTTGTGGTGTACACGCGGGTACAAACACCACGGCGCTGAGGACATGAGTCCAAAGCGGGAGATTTTGACTTGAAAGTCAATTTCGTGCGCCCTTTTCTTACAAGTTGTTGAATGGTAGGCATTTAGATATCGTATTAATACTGCTTTTCGAAATTAGGACTGCAAAGGTATCTAAAGAATAACAGCTTACAAAACAGTCCCTGAAAGATTTTTGAGGGAAAGACGCCGGAATACGCCCAAAACGCACGATTTAAGCGCAAAAAATCAAGATTTTTTAACAACTCAGGACAACCAAAGGGATCCCACGGTAAAAATCAGAATGATGAGCTCAAGGGAAATGAGAACTACCCGAAACCATCGCGGTAATTTTTCCCAATCTGAAGCCTCTTTCTCCTGTCTTGCCATGGTCCCGCGTGGGTCAAGCCTCCCCCATCGTTCCACCAAAATTCATTGGGAATTTGGGCATATCTTCTGTTCTCTTAATGGGCCCAAAAGCCGCTTCGTATTTGTCAATATTGTCCTTCAGTGCGGCAAGGAAACGCTTCGCATGTTCCGGGGTAATCACAATTCTTGACTTTACCTTTGCTTTAGGCACACCGGGCATGAGCCGGATAAAATCGATCACAAACTCGCTGTTGCTGTGCGCTATCATCGCGAGATTGGAATAAATGCCTTCTGCGATCTCTTCCGTCAACTCAATGTTAATCTGGTTTTGCGGCTGTGGCTGCTGTTTGTTTTTATCGTCGGCCATGGTCAGTTGATTTTAAAGGAAACGAAATGTCCCACTATTTCATTACAAAAAAAAAGCATTGGGCTTTCACCCAATGCTTTCTATCAGATTTCGAAACGATTAATCCTGTAGTTCGCGCTCTTTGTCTTTAGCTGGTTTTGCTTCAGCTGCGACAAAGGCGTTGTACTCATCCTTATGGGTAACGAGGATCTCATTGTATTTGCGCTGACCAGTTCCGGCAGGAATCAGGTGTCCGACAATTACGTTTTCTTTCATACCCATCAACCAGTCGGTCTTTCCGCGGATAGCCGCTTCACTCAACACCTTGGTTGTTTCCTGGAATGAAGCCGCTGACAACCAGCTTTCGGTCTTCAAGGACGCTTGGGTGATACCCTGAAGTGTTGGTCTTGATACGGCAGCCAGGGCATCGCGTACTTCAACGAGCTTCTGATCCTTGCGGCGCAGTGAAGAATTTTCGTCTCTCAATTCGCGGGCAGTAATGATCTGGCCCGGCTTGAAGTTTTGAGAATCTCCTGCGTCAGTCACGACTTTCTTGTCGAGTACGGTATCGTTTTCCTCACGGAAGACAAACTTATCAACAAACTCGCCAGGAAGGAAGTTTGTATCACCTGGATCGATGATCTCTACCTTCTGCATCATCTGGCTTACGATGGCCTCGATGTGCTTATCATTAATCTTCACACCCTGGAGGCGGTACACTTCCTGAATCTCGTTCACCAGGTACTCCTGCACTGCAGTAGGACCTTTAATGAGGAGAATATCAGAAGGTGTAATCGAACCATCAGAGAGTGGTTGTCCGGCTTTCACGAAGTCGTTGTCCTGAACCAGGATGTGCTTCGACAAAGGCACGAGGTAACGCTTCTGAACGCCGTCACGCGATTCGATGAAGATTTCGCGATTACCACGCTTGATACCACCGTAAGTAACAACACCATCAATCTCGCTTACAACAGCAGGGTTTGAAGGATTACGTGCTTCAAACAATTCTGTTACACGTGGGAGACCACCCGTAATGTCGCGGGACTTACCCATGGTACGAGGAATCTTGGCAAGTACCTGACCTGCTTTGATCTTCTCGCCTTCATCCACTGCAAGGTGAGCACCCACCGGAATGTTATATCCTTTAGTCTCAGACTTGCCCTTCACTACAATCGCAGGGTTCTTGGTCTTGTCTCTGGTTTCAGTGATCACTTTTTCACGGTGACCAGTCTGTTCGTCAGATTCTTCTTTATACGTAACACCTTCGATGATGGCCTCATATTCGATTGAACCATCGAACTCAGAAATGATTACCGCGTTGTAAGGATCCCAGAAGCAAAGCTCTTCACCCTTCTCAACTTTCTGTCCGTCTTTTACTTTCAGGAACGCACCGTAAGGAACGTTGTTCGTAATGAGGACACGGTTCTTTTCTCTGTCAACAATCTTGATTTCACCTGTACGTCCCATCACCACCTGAACCGGGTTGTTCTCGTTATCGGTAGTCTCGATAATTCTCACACCTTCGAATTCAACCACTCCAGGGAATTTCGCCTTGATGTTTGCTTCTACAGCGATGTTGGAAGCCGTACCACCCACGTGGAATGTACGGAGGGTAAGCTGCGTACCAGGTTCACCGATAGACTGGGCTGCAATAACACCCACAGCTTCTCCGGCTTGTACCATTTTACCAGTAGAGAGGTTTCGTCCGTAACACTTCGCACAACCGCCAATCTTCGATTCGCAGGTCAGCAAAGAACGGATTTCAACTTCTTCAATGCTTGTCTCTTCAATTTTCTTAGCAATCTCGTCAGTTACCTCCTGATTCGCATCAACGATCATTTCATCCGTGAGCGGGTCAAATACCGCATGCACTGTAACACGTCCGACGATACGCTCTGACAAAGGCTCAACAATATCTTCATTGTCCTTCAGTGCAGTAACTTTCAATCCACGTAGTGTTCCGCAGTCCTCTTCTGTAACCACGAGGTCGTGGGCCACGTCAACGAGACGACGAGTCAGGTAACCTGCATCGGCCGTCTTCAACGCTGTATCCGCAAGACCTTTACGAGCACCGTGTGTCGAGATGAAGTATTCCAATACATCCAAACCTTCTTTGAAGTTTGAGAGAATCGGGTTTTCGATGATTGAACCCACAGAGCCGGCGAGGTTCTTCTGAGGTTTCGCCATCAGACCGCGCATACCGCCCAGCTGACGAATCTGTTCTCTTGAACCACGTGCACCCGAGTGCATCATCATGTAAATCGAGTTGAATCCCTGCTGATCTTCTTCCAATTGCTTCATCAGCGTGTTGGTCAGCATCGTATTCGTACGCGTCCAGATATCGATAACCTGATTGTAACGTTCGTTATCGGTAATCAGACCCATCATGTAGTTGTTCCAAACGGCATCAACTTCTTCCTGAGCACCAGCGACGAGTTTTTCCTTTTCTGCAGGAACCTTCACGTCGTTCAAGCCCATGGACAAGCCACCCTTATACGCCATCTGGAATCCGAGTTCCTTAATGTCGTCAAGGAATTTTGCGGTCTTGGAGAGTCCGGCATTCTTGAATACATCAGCGATAATGGTCTGCAGCTTCTTCTTCGTCAGCAGCTCATCAACGAATCCAACTTCTTCAGGAACATATTGATTGAAGATTACGCGACCAACAACGGTCTCGATCATCTTGGTCGAAATCTCACCAGACTTCTTATCACGTACATTTACACGCACCTTAATAATGGCGTGCTTGGAGATTTTTCCTTCGTTAAAGCCTACGATTACTTCCTCAGCAGAGTAGAAACGCTTGCCTTCACCTTTCACAACAAACTCAGGAGTTGACTTTCTGCCTTTGGTCAGGTAGTAAAGACCCAACACCATGTCCTGAGAAGGAACCGTAATCGGCGCACCGTTCGCAGGGTTCAGGATGTTATGAGAAGAGAGCATCAACAAGGATGCTTCGAGAATAGCTTCCTGTCCGAGTGGAACGTGAACCGCCATCTGGTCACCGTCGAAGTCGGCGTTGAAGGCCGTACACACGAGCGGGTGCAACTGGATAGCTTTTCCTTCGATCAACTTGGGCTGGAATGCCTGGATACCAAGTCTGTGAAGCGTTGGAGCGCGGTTCAACAAGACAGGGTGACCTTTCAATACGTTTTCAAGGATGTCCCAAATCACTGGATCCTTGCGGTCGACGATCTTCTTCGCAGACTTCACCGTTTTCACGATGCCTCTTTCGATCAACTTACGGATGATGAATGGCTTGAATAATTCAGCCGCCATATCCTTAGGAAGACCGCACTCATGCAATTTCAGTTCAGGACCAACCACGATAACCGAACGACCTGAATAGTCAACACGCTTACCGAGGAGGTTTTGACGGAAACGACCCTGCTTTCCTTTCAGCATATCGCTGAGCGACTTCAGTGCACGGTTTCCATCTGAACGAACCGCGTTTACCTTTCTTGAGTTGTCAAAAAGTGAATCCACTGCTTCCTGGAGCATGCGCTTCTCGTTGCGGAGAATCACTTCAGGAGCTTTAATATCAATCAGACGCTTCAGACGGTTGTTACGAATGATAACGCGTCTGTAAAGGTCATTCAAATCTGATGTTGCAAAACGACCGCCATCCAACGGAACAAGCGGGCGAAGTTCCGGCGGAATCACTGGAACCATTTTAATCACCATCCACTCCGGCTTATTCTCAATGCGTGTGCGCGCTTCGCGGAAAGCTTCAACCACTTTCAAACGCTTCAACGCTTCTGCTTTACGCTGTTGAGAAGTATCGGTAGCCGCCTGGTGTCTCAGCTCATAAGAAAGTGTATCAAGCTGTGTTCTTGATAACAGCATTTCAAGTGCTTCAGCACCCATCTTCGCGATGAACTTCTTCGGATCGTTGTCATCAAGCAACTGATTCTCGCGAGGGAGTTTATCAACGATGTCGAGGTATTCTTCTTCGGTGAGGAAATCGAGACGGTTCACGCCATCTTCTTCCTTCACGCCTGGCTGAATAACCACATAACGTTCGTAGTAGATGATCTGGTCAAGCTTCTTCGTGGGAAGACCGAGCAGGTATCCGATTTTATTCGGGAGCGAACGGAAATACCAGATGTGCGCGACAGGTACCACCAGTTCGATGTGTCCCATGCGCTCACGGCGCACCTTCTTCTCGGTCACTTCTACGCCGCAACGGTCGCAGATAATTCCCTTGTAACGAATGCGCTTATATTTTCCACAATGACATTCCCAATCTTTAACAGGACCGAAGATCCGCTCGCAGAACAAACCACCCATCTCCGGCTTGTAAGTCCGGTAGTTGATCGTTTCCGGCTGCGTCACTTCGCCATGCGAGCTCTCAAGAATAGATTCAGGAGACGCCAGCGAGATTGTGATCTTCGAGAAGTCGTTGTTGATCTTTTTATTCTTTCTGAAAGACATTTTTATAATAGTTAGTCCTTAGATACTTTTCAATTGTCGTGTGATTCCTTTCAGATGCACACAGCTTAGTCCATGGTGATTTCGAGTGCGAGACCGCGTAATTCATGAACCAATACGTTGAATGATTCAGGGATATTCGGTTTGCGCATATTCTCGCCTTTCACAATAGCCTCATACGCTTTTGCACGACCAATCACGTCGTCGGATTTCACCGTCAGGATTTCCTGGAGGATATGGGACGCACCGAATGCCTCGATAGCCCACACTTCCATTTCTCCGAAACGCTGACCACCGAACTGCGCCTTACCACCGAGCGGCTGCTGGGTGATGAGCGAGTAGGGACCGATCGAACGAGCGTGCATCTTATCGTCAACAAGGTGACCGAGCTTCAGCATGTAGGCCATACCTACCGTAACTGGCTGATCGAACTTCTCACCTGTCAAACCATCATACAAGAATGTACGGCCATATTCAGGCAGACCTGCCTCTTTCAATTCAGTTTGCACATCATCCAGAGAAGCACCGTCAAAGATTGGTGTTGCATAGCGCTTACCAAGCTTATGACCAGCCCACGCAAGAACAGTTTCATAAATCTGACCCAGGTTCATACGTGAAGGTACGCCGAGCGGGTTGAGACAGATATCCACCGGAGTTCCGTCTGCCAGGAATGGCATATCCTGCTCCTGTACGATTCTTGCCACAACGCCCTTGTTACCGTGACGACCTGCCATCTTATCACCGACCTTCAGCTTACGCTTCTTCGCGATGTAAACTTTAGCAAGCTGAACGATACCCGTAGGGAGTTCATCACCAACTTCCAGCGTGAAGCGCTCACGCTTGAATTCACCAGCGTAAGTGTTGCGCTTCAGCAGGTAGTTCTTCACCATCTGAGCAACCAGTTCGTTGGTGTGCTCATCTGACGTCCAGTTCTCCAGGCTGATGTCCGCAATCAGGTTCACTTCTTCAGGAACGTTGTAATTGCTTTCGTCGCGGTAAATGTTCTTGTCAGGGAAGAGGTTGTTTTCAATCACTTTCGCGGAAAACTTCACACCCTTGCTCACGAGTTCATCACCGAACTTATGCTTCACTCCGTTGCTTGTCTTTCCGTTGAGCAACGTGGTGAGTTTCTTAATCATCTCGTCGCGAAGTTCAGACAGCTGCTTGCTGTACTTATTCTTCAACGTATCGAGTTCTTTTTTAGACTTGTTGCGAACATCCTTGTCGCGCTTAGGACGCGAGAAGAGTTTTGTATCAATAACGACACCCTTCAATGATGGGGGTGCCTTAAGGGACGCATCCTTCACATCTCCGGCCTTATCACCGAAGATCGCACGAAGAAGTTTCTCTTCAGGTGTCGGATCCGTTTCGCCTTTCGGAGTGATTTTACCAATCAGGATATCTCCTTCTTTCACCTCAGCTCCTACGCGGATGATACCGTTCTCATCGAGGTGCTTCACAGCTTCCTCGCTAACGTTAGGGATTTCAGAAGTAAGTTCTTCTTCTCCACGTTTGGTATCACGAACCTCAAGTTCGAATTCTTCGATGTGAATTGACGTGTAGATATCATCGCGAACAACGCGTTCGCTGATAACAATCGCATCCTCGAAGTTGTAACCCTGCCATGGCATGTAGGCCACGAGCAAGTTTCTTCCGAGTGCAAGCTCTCCGTTCTGGGTTGCATAACCCTGGCACAGAGGCTGACCTTTCACAACCTTCTCTCCCTTTTTCACAAGCGGAGTAAGGTTGATACAGGTGTCCTGGTTTGTTCTTCTGAACTTCACCAGCGAGTATGTTCTGTATTCGTCGTCGAAGGCAACGAGACGCTGCTCTTCGTTAACGTCGTACTTCACAATGATCTTCTTGGCATCGACGAATTCCACAACGCCTGTTCCTTCTGCGAGAATCAGCGCGCGTGAATCCAACGCCACTTGTCTCTCGAGACCCGTTCCTACGATGGGAGCTTCAGGTCGGATCAAAGGCACCGCCTGACGTTGCATGTTCGAGCCCATCAAAGCACGGTTTGCATCGTCGTGTTCGAGGAAAGGAATCAGAGACGCCGCTACCGATACAATCTGGTTCGGAGCAATGTCCATGTACTTCAAATCCTTCGGTTCAACAACCGGGAAGTCACCTTCGAAACGAGATTTAATTTTCTCATCGATGAAATCGCCAGTCGGCTTGAACGGCACGTTTGCCTGTGCGATATAGTTTGTATCTTCTTCTTCAGCGGTCAGGAACACCACAGGGTCCTTCACCTTTACTTTACCGTTTTCGATTTTACGGTAAGGCGTTTCAATGAATCCCATTTTGTTCACTTTAGCATGAACGCAAAGTGAAGAGATCAAACCGATGTTCGGACCTTCAGGAGTTTCAATCGTACAAAGACGACCGTAGTGTGTGTAGTGAACGTCACGAACTTCAAAGCCGGCGCGTTCACGGGACAGACCACCTGGACCGAGTGCAGACATTCTTCGCTTGTGCGTAATCTCCGCCAGCGGGTTTGTCTGGTCCATGAATTGAGAAAGCTGGTTCGTTCCGAAGAATGAGTTGATGACAGAAGACAATGTCCGCGCGTTGATCAAATCAACGGGCTTGAAGTCTTCGTTATCTCGAACGTTCATTCTTTCCTTGATGGTTCTTGCCATACGCGCGAGACCAACACCGAACTGAGCATAAAGCTGTTCGCCAACGGTACGAACGCGACGGTTTGACAAGTGGTCGATATCATCGACAACCGCCTTTGAGTTGATCAAACCGATCAAATACTTAACGATGAGGATGATGTCCTCTTTCGTCAATACGCGCTGGTCGTAACCGAGGTCAAGACCGAGCTTCTTGTTAATTCTATAACGACCTACTTCACCGAGATCATAACGCTTCTCGCTGAAGAACAGGCTTTGGATGATGTCTCTTGCCGTCTGCTCATCCGGAGCCTCGGTATTTCTCAACTGGCGGTAGATGTATTCGACAGCTTCCTTTTCAGAGTTCGAAGTATCCTTTGCCAGTGTATTGAAGATGATGTTGTAATCAGAGATGTTGATGTCGTCGCGGTGCAGGATGATTGACTTCACCCCTGACTCGAGGATAACGTCCACATCTTCCGCTTCGATCAGGTGATCACGCTCGAGCAGAACTTCGTTCCGGTCGATGGATACGACTTCACCAGTATCCTCGTCCACAAAGTCTTCCGTCCAGGTTTTCAGCACCCGGGCAGCGAGCTTGCGGCCTACAAATTTCTTAAGAGAGTTCTTGTTTGCCTCAACCTCTTCAGACAGACCGAAGAGATCCAGGATATCTTTATCTGAACCATAACCAATAGCGCGAAGCAGGGTGGTTACGGGGAATTTTTTCTTACGATCGATGTATGCATACATCACCGCGTTCACGTCCGTTGCGAATTCAATCCAGGAACCTTTGAATGGAATGATACGAGCGGAGTACAATTTGGTACCATTGGTGTGTTTGCTCATGGCAAAAAACACACCGGGTGAGCGGTGCAGCTGCGATACGATAACGCGCTCGGCGCCATTAATTACGAACGAACCTTTTTCGGTCATGTAGGGGATGTTCCCCAGAAACACTTCCTGTTCGATGGTTTCAAAATCCTCGTTGTCCTCATCGTTGCAAGTCAGGCGAAGCTTCGCCTTCAACGGCACAGAAAATGTTAATCCTCTGTCGATACACTCATCCACAGAGTATTTTGGAGGGTCGATGGTATAGTCGACAAACTCGAGCACAAAGTTTTCGCGTGAATCACTGATAGGGAAGTTTTCAGCAAAAACCTTGTAAAGACCTTCGTTTTGTCTTTTCTCAGCAGGAGTTTCGATTTGCAGGAAATCTTTGAAAGACTGGAGCTGCAGGTCCAGAAAATCAGGGTAGTCGAGGACCTTCTCGATGCGCGAGAAATCCACTCTACCGTTTGTTATCTTCTTTGCCAAGGTTGATTAATTTAAGGTTAGATCCTGACTAGAACAATAGAATCAGACAATTAAGTTCGAGCACGCCCAAAGTGGGCATAAATGGGGATAGACCCTGTCGTTTTTTTAACCCTTTTGGGGAATAAAACGACCAGGGTCTAACCGAAGCTTGAGACGGTACTCTTCGTCTCAGAAGAATTACTTCAACTCTACTTCGGCACCAGCCTCAACGAGTTGCTTCTTCAGGTTTTCAGCTTCATCCTTAGGCAAACCTTCCTTGATGGTCTTAGGAGCGCCGTCTACCATGTCCTTAGCTTCTTTCAAGCCGAGGCCAGTGAGGTCCTTCACAAGCTTCACGATTTGCAGCTTGTTTGCACCAGCAGACTTCAATACAACATCAAAATTTGTTTTTTCAGCAGCAGCAGCGCCACCACCAGCTCCACCTGCACCAGGTGCAGCAACAGCTACAGCAGCAGCAGCAGGTTCAATACCGTAAGTTTCCTTCAGGTAAGAAGCTAATTCATTAACTTCTTTAACGGTGAGTTCAACGAGTTGATCTCCGAGAGCTTTGATATCAGCCATTTTTGTAAAATTTAATTAGATACAGGTTCAACAATTATTTATTAGCGCGTTCTTCCAATGCCTTAACCAGGCCTGCAACAGTATGCTTTCCGCTCTGGAGAGCAGAGATGACATTTTTAGCAGGAGATTGGAGCAAGGAAATGACATCCCCGATAAGCTCGTTTTTGGATTTGAGCGTAGCGAGTGTGTTCAGGTTTTCATCCCCAACAAAGAGGTCTGAATTGATAGAAGCTCCCTTCAGTACGGGCTTGCCTTCCAGCTTTTTACGAAACTCCTGAATAACCTTTGCGGGGAGATTGCCTGACTCTTTGGAGAAAATTACTCCTGAGAAACCGTGCAATGTCGTGAACAAAGGTGAGAAGTCCGTTCCTTCCTGCCTCTCGAGTGCTTTACGAATCAGCGTGTTCTTGTAGACACCATATTCGACACCACTCTTGAAGCACAGTCTTCTGAACTGATTCACCTGTGCTACAGTAAATCCTGATGCGTCGGTGATATAGAAGTTAGCGTTGTTGGCAAACTTGTCCGAAAGCGCTTCTATAATCTGTGCTTTTTCTTCTCTGGTCATTGTGTTTGAATCTTAAATACCAGCAATTGAATTCGAGTCGATTGTGATTCCGGGGCTCATGGTTGTCGAAATGGTGATGCTTCTGAAGTATGCACCTTTCGCAGAGGCCGGTTTCAGTTTCGCTACAGTTTGGATCATTTCTGCGGCATTGTCCCTGAGTTTTTCAGGGGTGAAGGAAGCTTTTCCAATACCAACATGGATGATACCTTGTTTATCAATTTTGAAGTCGATTTTACCGGCTTTTACTTCTTTCACGGCTTTACCGACTTCTAGCGTAACAGTTCCTGACTTAGGGTTAGGCATCAGACCGCGGGGACCCAGCACTTTACCGAGCTTACCAACTTTTGCCATCACCGTAGGCGTACAGATGATCACATCGATATCTGTCCAACCGCCTTCAATTTTTTGAATATAATCATCGAGACCAACGTGGTCAGCGCCTGATTCTTTCGCTTCTGCCTGCTTATCTGGTGTACAGAGAACAAGCACGCGTACTGTCTTACCAATTCCGTGAGGAAGAGATACAACGCCACGCACCATCTGGTCCGACTTCTTCGGATCCACACCGAGGCGAATATCAAGATCAACGGAAGCGTCAAACTTTGTGAAGGTGATGTCCTTCAGCATTTTTGTAGCTTCTTCGAGGGCGTACTCCTTCTCGAGATTGTATTTAGCTAAAACAGCTTTTCTGTTTTTTGAAATTCTTGCCATTGTCTTGCGCGTTTATTTGTTCCAAGGTGCTGTTCCGGAAATTGTAATACCCATGCTTCTTGCGGTACCTGCTATCATTTTCATAGCTGACTCCACTTTGAATGCATTGAGGTCGGGCATTTTTGTTTCGGCGATGGTTTTCACCTGATCCCAGGTAATTGATCCAACCTTTGTGCGGTTAGGCTCAGCAGAACCCTTTTGCTTTTTCGCTGCGTCGAGGATCAACACTGCTGCAGGAGGCGTTTTGATGACGAAGTCAAAAGACTTGTCGTTGTAAATGGTGATCAACACCGGAAGAACTTGTCCGGGTTTGTCTTGTGTACGCGCATTGAACTGCTTACAAAAGTCCATGATATTAAGACCTTTGGAACCCAATGCCGGGCCAATTGGGGGTGCAGGGTTAGCTGCTCCTCCCTTTACCTGTAATTTCAGATAGCCGATAACTTCTTTTGCCATATTCGATTAGCTCAAAATCTTAATCTTGTTTTTCTACTTGCATATAGCTCAACTCCACCGGAGTGTTACGGCCGAAAATTTTAACCATAACATTGAGCTTTTTCTTGTCTTCAAAAATTTCCTCCACGGTACCGGTAAATCCGCTGAACGGACCATCCATTACCTTGACGGACTCTCCCTTGATGAAAGGGGTTTCGAGTTTTACTTCGAATTCGTCGATCTCGTCGACTTTTCCGAGAATACGGTTGACTTCAGATTGGCGAAGCGATTGTGGCTCTTTCGAGTTTCCAGTACCATTGTTCCCGAGGAAGCCGATAACGCCGGGAATGTTGTTCACTGCATGGTATGCTTCACCATTCGACAAGTCAGCAGAAACCAGGACGTAACCGGGGAAGAAGTTCCGTTCGCGTACGCGTTTCTTACCGCCTCTCATTTCATATACCTTCTCTGACGGAATGAGCACTTGCGGAATAAAATCCGAAAGCTTCGAGCGCTCGATTTCAGTTTCCAGGTAAGACTTTACTTTCTTTTCCTGTCCACTGACAACCCTGAGTACATACCATTTAAGCTCTCCCATCGCTGGTGGATATTAAAATTCGTTGTAAAACCAAGACAAGCCAGTTTTGAAAACCCAGTCAATGAGCCCAATCACAAACGCGAAAATTGCGGAAGCGATGAGCACCAGGAGCGCACTGCTCTGGAGTTCACTGTACTTGGACCAAGTCACTTTGTTCTTGATCTCATCCCAGCTCTCATTGATATAAGCTTTTAACTTCTCCATTATTCAATGTTTCAAAGTTCAGATTTCCACTTCGGTCTGGAAACCATTTCCATTTCGCACGGGTGGAGAGACTCGAACTCCCAGCCAACGGTTTTGGAGACCGCTACTCTACCAATTGAGCTACACCCGTTTATCGTTTCGGCCAAAAACTCGTACTGGAACCCCTCATTGCTTCGAAAACAACCTTTTTAATAGCTGGTTGAGCGAAGCCCCCTCAATCCTTTGAATTGCACCCGAATACTCAACTCAAAAGGACTGCAAAGGTATGAGAAACAGCCTAAAAACAAAAGCGTTTCTGAGAAAAATCTCAGAAACGCTTAAGTATTGGAAATCAGATGATTAGTCTAAGATTTCAGTTACCTGGCCAGAGCCTACGGTACGGCCACCTTCGCGGATAGCGAAACGGAGACCTTTTTCCATCGCAATCTTGTTGATGAGCTCAACTTCGATAGAGATGTTATCGCCAGGCATAACCATTTCAACACCTGCAGGCAACATGATTTCGCCAGTAACGTCCGTTGTACGGAAGTAGAACTGAGGGCGGTACTTGTTGAAGAAAGGTGTGTGACGTCCACCTTCTTCCTTAGAAAGAACGTAAACTTCAGCCTTGAACTTCGCGTGAGGAGTTACTGAATTTGGCTTGCAGATAACCATACCGCGGCGGATTTGCTCCTTTTCAATACCACGGAGGAGGAGACCTACGTTGTCACCAGCTTCACCTCTGTCAAGGATCTTACGGAACATTTCAACACCAGTGATGGTAGAAGCAAGGTTCTCAGCACCCATACCGAGGATTTGAACTGGGTCACCAGTCTTGATAACACCGCGCTCGATACGACCAGTCGCAACAGTACCACGACCAGTGATAGAGAACACGTCTTCAACAGGCATCAAGAAATCCTTATCGATCAAGCGTACAGGGAGCGGAATGTGCTCATCAACTGCAGCCATCAATTCTTCGATTTTTTCAACCCACTTTGGCTCGCCATTCAAACCACCAAGAGCAGAACCACGGATTACAGGCATGGTATCGCCAGGGAAGTTGTAAGAAGAAAGGAGTTCGCGAACTTCCATTTCAACGAGGTCGAGGAGTTCTGGATCGTCTACAAGGTCAACTTTGTTCATGAACACAACAAGAGCAGGTACACCTACCTGACGAGCAAGCAGGATGTGCTCGCGAGTCTGGGGCATAGGACCGTCAGTTGCAGCAACCACGAGGATTGCACCGTCCATCTGAGCAGCACCAGTAACCATGTTCTTCACGTAGTCAGCGTGACCAGGGCAGTCAACGTGAGCGTAGTGACGCTTTTCAGTCTGATATTCTACGTGTGAAGTGTTGATGGTGATACCGCGTTCTTTTTCTTCAGGAGCGTTGTCGATTGAAGAGAAGTCACGAACTGCAGCAAGACCTTTTTTCGCTAACACCTGAGTGATAGCAGCGGTAAGTGTAGTTTTACCGTGGTCAACGTGGCCGATTGTACCAACGTTAACGTGAGGTTTTGAACGGTCAAATGTTTCTTTTGCCATATTTGAAAATCCCAGTTAAAAGTTTAAAGTGTATCGTTTTAGTTAATTATTCACTCACTAACGGTTTTCAGAAATTGAAAACCACACCCTAAACATGATAAGCCTGTCGAATAAGGGTTTATTCGAATCTCTGGCGGAGCCTTTTCCCAGGCTCATGAGTTCGCTACGCTCGGTTGCCTGAGGCTTACTGCCTGAGATTTTCTGTTCAAGATTTCAAAACTTTCAACTTGCCGAACGTTATCGACAAGTGTTTGAGCTGTTGATGAGGATTAAGCCTGTCTGCCGACAGGCAGACTCACGACTCAACAATAACTTGGAGCTGTTGATGAGGATTGAACTCACGACCTCTTCCTTACCAAGGAAGTGCTCTACCACTGAGCTACAACAGCGTTAACTGTCTCGCAAATTCGAAGGTCATCATCAACGACCCTCCCGGAGGTCCGGGCTTTACAAACAAAGAGCGGGAGACGAGGTTCGAACCCGCGACCTGCAGCTTGGAAGGCTGCCGCTCTACCAACTGAGCTACTCCCGCATGATTTATCCAATATTTCAAATTTACCGAGCGTCTGCGGTAAAGAGTGCCTTCACGGCTTTGTGGGGGAAATAGGATTCGAACCTATGAAGTCATAAGACAACAGATTTACAGTCTGTCCCAGTTGGCCGCTTTGGTATTCCCCCCTGACTTTTAACACAAAATTTTTCAGAACCCACCCGTTTGAAAAGCCGGGGCTTTAAAAACAGGAGTGCAAAATTATACGGTTTTCCACTTTTTCAAAACGGGGCGGTTAAAAAAGCATAGAAAATTCTCAATCCTTTACATCACGATAATGTCGGTAATGAGATTTGGACCGAACTCTTTCCTGAACATGTCAAGAATCTGGGTCTTATGGAGTAGAAAATCCTGGCGCATGGAACTGGAGACCAGCTCAACAAAAAGGACTTTATTCCTGATAGACAGCTTTTTGGTTCGTTTGGCGATGGGTTTTCCGGCAATGCGTTCCCAGGAGTTGATCAGTGCGGCCTCATCAAAACGGTTGGCCAGCTGGAACCTGGTGAGCATATCCCTGATGGCGTGATCAATGGGTTGAAATTCGGGTTTTTCGTCTTTTTTAGCCATAACTCAGGATTGCGCTATTTTTCCTTTATCAATCAGAAAACTATCTGCTTCGATGCTGCTGTCTTGCAACAGTTGCGTTGTTCTGTCCGGACGGGCGTCGGTCAGGAAAAGCTGACCAAACTCGTCACTCTTTATTAAGTCGAGCAGTTTACCGATTCGATGATCATCGAGTTTATCGAAAATATCATCCAGCAAAAGGATTGGCTTAAAGCCTTTTTTATTCTTCATGAGCTCGAACTGAGCCAACCGAAGACCTATCACAAACGACTTTTGTTGCCCCTGAGAACCCAATCTTTTCAAATCTCCGGACCCCAGCGAGAAAATATAGTCGTCGCGATGGATACCGAATGAGGTACGCTGCAGATACTTGTCGCGTTCCCTCGACATCTCTAATCCCTCCCGCATCGAACGGCTCGCAAGGTCGGATTTATATTCCAATCCCGCATCTTCATCTTCAACTATAAAACGGTAATACTGCCGGAAGAATGGCAGGAATTGGGCTATCCAGAATTTCCTTTTTTGGAAGAGGATTTGTCCCTGTGCTGCAAGCAGCTCATCGTAGGACTCCAGCGCAATCGCATCAAATCGTTGCTGCTCGGCAAACCACTTCAGCAAGCCGTTTCTCTGCTTCAGCGCATTGTTGTAGGCAATGAGGGATTCCATGTAGGCCCGGTCGAGCTGCGAGAACAGGGAATCAAAAAATTTTCGACGCGGTTCACTTCCTTCCCTCACGAGGTCGGTGTCGTCGGGCGCGGCCAGGACAACAGGGTACTTTCCGACGTGCTCACTCATCTTTTGGACTTCTTGCTGATTTTCCCGGATAATCTTCTTCGAACCGGATTGAACGTAGCAAAAGACCTCATTCGAATCGCCTTTGCTTTCGAAAAGCCCTTTTATCGAAAAAAACTCCTCCCCTTGCGCGACGCAATGCGTGTCGGCAGAGGCAAAAGCGCTTCTGGTCAGCGACAAATAATGGATCGCATCCAGCAAATTGGTTTTGCCGCTGCCATTTTTACCGAGCAGGAGGTTGATCTTGTTATCGATTTTAAGCCTCAGCTCAGGATAGTTTTTAAATTGAATCAGCTGAAGCGACCTGAGGAGCATGTATTTACCCTGAAAGTTTGGCGAATGTTAGTTCGGGGTTTATTTTCGCAGTTCAAAATTAGGAATATGGCTACGACAACCAAAGCTAAAAGTGAGCCTGCAGCGAAGGGAGCAGGAAAGATGGAATTTTCGAAAGAAACGTATCTTTTCTGGTACGAAAGCATGCAGCTGATGCGCAAGTTTGAGGAGCGCTCCGGGCAGCTTTATGGCATGCAGAAGATTAAGGGCTTTTGCCACTTATATATTGGACAGGAAGCTTGCGTTGCCGGAGCTGTTACGGCGTTGACAAAAGAGGACAAGTGGATTACGGCCTATCGCGACCATGCGCATCCTCTGGCATTGGGTACCGACCCACGCGCAGTGATGGCGGAGCTTTTTGCCAAGGAAACCGGAATCTCTAAGGGTAAAGGAGGCTCCATGCACATCTTCGACAAGGAACACCATTTCTTTGGCGGTCATGGCATTGTTGGTGGTCAAATTCCTCTTGGCGCCGGAATCGCTTTCGCAGAAAAGTATAATGGGACTAAAAACCTGTGTATGTGCTACATGGGTGACGGAGCCGTTCGTCAGGGTGCGTTCCACGAGGCACTGAATCTGGCCATGCTCTGGAAACTGCCCGTGATATTCTGTATTGAAAACAACGGTTACGCGATGGGTACGGCGGTGAGCCGATCTTCCAATGTGACTGAGCTATATACCCTCGGCGAGGCGTTTGATATGCCGTCTGAGCCGGTAGATGCCATGGATCCAGAGGCTGTGCACGTTGCTGTTGCACGCGCAGCTGAACGGGCACGTGCCGGAGAAGGTCCAAGCTTGCTCGAATTCAGAACCTACCGTTTCAAGGGACACTCGATGTCGGACCCGGCGAAATACAGAACGAAGGAAGAGGTCGAAGAATACAAGCAGCGCGATCCAATCGAAGTGACGAAACAGCGCATTTTGAGCAAAAAATTTGCGACGGAGCAGGAACTGGAAGCCATCGACGCAAAAATCCACGAGCAGGTTGAAGACAGCGTGCGCTTTGCGGAGGAGTCGAACTATCCGGACCCGAATGAGGCGCTGAAAGACATCTATGTTCAGAGCGACTATCCATACATTACAGACTGATATCCTCAATTTCCTGCTGTTTGTTTAGACGACGCAAATGATTAGTTTTGCGCCCCACAATCCGGGCAGGATTGTCAATTGAATCACAATGGCTAAAAAGGTAGAGAACAACAAAGACATTCTGGAAGGCGCAGAGGCAATGGCAGAAAATGCTCAGGGCTGGGCCGAGAAAAATCCGAAAATCATTCTTGGTATTGCTGCTGCGATTGCACTTGCTGCAGCCGGTTATTTCGGATGGAGATACTACATCGACAATCTGAACAAAGAAGCCCAGGCAGAAATGTTTCAGGCTGTATTTTACTTCGAGGCGGACAGTCTGGATCTTGCGTTGAAGGGAGATGGTAACAATCTCGGATTTGTCAACATTATCGAGGATTACAAATTCACCGAGGCTGCAAACCTTGCAAACTTTTATGCCGGTGTTGCTTACCTGAAGCAGGGCAAGTTTGAAGTAGCCAGATTGTATCTCGAGGATTTCAGCTCGAACGATTTGTTGGTGCAAGCACGCGCGTACAGCCTGCTTGGTGATACCTACATGGAGGAAGAAAAATACGAGGAAGCCGCTAACTATTATAGCAAGGCGGCGGGCTATAAACCCAATAAGTTTTTCACTCCTGCCTATTTGATGAAGGCTGCTATTGCTTACGAGAAATTAAATCAGAACGACAAGGCTCTTGAGGCTTACAATAAAATCATCGACGAATATTGGGATTCGGCAGAGTTCCGTACTGCTCAGAAGATGAAAGCAAAATTGTCAGGGAATTCTTAACCAAGAAGTTCTCGCGAGAAAGGGATAGTTTGTGCTATCCCTTTTTTATTTTTAATACAACCAACATTCCTATGCCGGGTATATTAAAAGGCGGCAAGACCGCAGTTAAGAAATCTGTTACCAAAAAGCGTGTGGCCATCGTGGTCGCAGAATGGAACGAAGAAATCACAGAGGCTCTCTATGCAGGAGCCGTTCGTTGTCTGGAGAATCACAAATTCAGTCCCAAAAACATCATCAGAAAGAATGTCCCGGGCACCTTTGAGTTAACGCTGGGCGCGTTGTGGATGGGCGAGAAAAAAGACATCGACGGGGTGATTGTACTTGGCTGCGTGATTCAGGGCGACACGCCGCATTTCGATTACATTTGCCAGGGAGTTTCCTATGGCATCACAGAAGTCAATATCAAGACGCGCAAGCCGGTAATTTTTGGCGTATTAACCACGCTCAACAAGCAACAAGCATTGGATCGCGCAGGCGGGAAATATGGAAACAAGGGCGAAGAAGCCGCGCTTACCCTGATTAAGATGCTCGACTTTTGAGCAATAAAAAAAGCGACTACCTTTTCGATAGTCGCTTTTTATTTGGGGGTTGAAAGAATTATTTCATGTTCTTAACAACTTCCTCACCGAACTCCGAGCACTTCAGCAAGGTCGCTCCTTCCATCATTCGATGAAAATCATAAGTGACACGCTTCGCAGAGATGGCAGCCTCAAGACCGTTCACGATCAAGTTCGCCGCTTCAAGCCAGCCCATATATTCGAACATCATCACACCCGAAAGAATGACTGAACCAGGATTCACCTTATCCTGACCTGCATACTTTGGCGCGGTGCCGTGGGTTGCTTCAAAAATTGCGTGACCTGTTTTATAATTGATGTTACCTCCTGGAGCGATTCCGATTCCGCCGACAATGGCTGCGAGGGCATCAGAAATATAATCTCCATTAAGATTCGGTGTGGCAATAACCGAGTAGTCTTCAGGACGCAAAAGGATTTGCTGAAGGAAGGCATCGGCGATGGCATCTTTCACAACAATCTTGTGGCCGTCAACTGTAAACTCGCACCATGGACCTTTGTCAATTGGTACTGCACCGAACTCACGTTTTGCTAACGCATAACCCCAATCGCGGAAACCGCCTGACGTAAATTTCATGATGTTGCCCTTGTGCACGAGTGTGACATTCGGTTTTTTATGCTGAATGGCATACTCAATGGCAGCACGAACGAGACGTTCTGTACCTTCAACTGAAATTGGCTTCAAGCCGATTCCAGAAGTTTCAGGAAAACGTATCTTCTTGTAATGCTTGGGAAAATTTTCTTTGAACAAGCTCATGAATTTCTTGTGGTCATCACTGCCCAACTCGAATTCAATACCTGCATAAATATCTTCCGTGTTCTCCCGGAAGATCACCATGTCGGTTTTCCCAGGATTCTTAACCGGTGAAGGCACTCCTTCAAACCAGCGCACCGGACGAAGACAAGTATACAGATCCAGTTCCTGACGCAACGCGACATTCAATGAACGAATGCCTCCTCCAACAGGAGTGGTCAACGGACCTTTAATACCGACGAGATAATCTTTAAACACCTGCAGTGTTTCTTCAGGAAGCCAGTTGCCTGTTTGTTTGAAGGCCTTCTCGCCTGCAAGCACTTCTTTCCAATTGATTTTTCTTTTCCCTCCGTACGCTTTGGCAACTGCTGCGTCGAAGACGTGTTTTGATGCAGGCCAGATGTCTACGCCTGTTCCATCACCTTCGATAAAAGGAATGGTGGGGTTATCAGGAACGTTCAGCTTTCCGTTACTGATGCTGATTTTTTGATCGCTCATTTCTAATAAATTAAATTATGTGTGCCCGGTAAAAGCACGGAAAATTAAAAAAATTAGCGGGAATTGAAGGGCTTTTTGACGATTAATGGACAATGCTTTACATCAGGTAAAAAGCCGGCGCGGCTAGTACTTCTCGTCCTGATTCGGAAAATCCTTGTCTTTCACATCTTTGACGTAATGCGCAACGGCATCATGAATGACCGTATGGAGGTCGGCATAACGACGGAGGAATCGCGGCTTGAACTCTTTGGTAATGCCCAACAAATCCTGCATGACCAGCACCTGACCGTCAGTGTCCGGGCCTGCGCCTATGCCTATCGTTGGAATGCTGATGGACTGTGTGACCTGCTTGCCCAGTGTCGCGGGAATTTTTTCAAGAACGAGTCCAAAGCAGCCAATTTCACTCAGAAGCGCGGCATCCTCAAGCAGTTTTTTTGCTTCAGCTTCTTCCTTCGCGCGTACGTTGTAGGTGCCAAACTTGTATATGGATTGGGGGGTTAACCCCAGATGGCCCATCACAGGAATGCCGGCACTTAAGATGCGTTCGATCGAGTCTTTCACCTCGCTGCCGCCTTCCAACTTCACCGCATGAGCGCCTGCTTCTTTCATGATCCGGATGGACGAGCGAAGGGCTTCGCCTGAACTTCCCTGATAAGTTCCAAAAGGCAAGTCAACCACGACGAGTGCGCGACTCACTGCGCGGACGACGGATGCGGCATGGTAGATCATTTGATCCAGCGTAATGGGCAACGTCGTTTCATGTCCGGCCATCACATTCGAAGCAGAGTCGCCGACCAGGATGATATCCACGCCGGCTCCGTCGATGATGCGCGCCATGCTGTAGTCATAGGCGGTGAGCATGGCAATCTTTTCACCTCTGGCCTTCATCTCGTGAAGCTGGTGTGTGGTGATTTTCTTTACTTCCTGCTTGTGAACAGACATGGTTCTCTTATTTCAAATAGACTGCAGTTTCTTTTCCAAGAATAACTTCAACATGCTCCTTTAAGGAAGTAGCAAGTTCGTAACCGGTGTATTGGGGATAGATTGGAAACTGTGTGTGACTTCTGTTGACGAGTACAGCAATCTCAATCTTCTTTACGTCAATGGTCAGGAATGGTTTGAGGCTATAGGCAAATGTACGTCCGGTGTTGAGTACATCGTCTACCAGGATAATAACCTTCTTGCGGATATCTTTCGATGCGCAGTCCAACAGAACTTCACTCTGCTGAGGAGCGGATTTGTCGATACCAATTTTTACCAACGTGACGGCTACTGGCGAAATGGATTCCAGTTGCTTTGCCAAAAGACCGGCGAGCACATATCCCTGGCCTTCAATTCCGGCCAGCACCATTTGCTTTTCTTTGAAGTTATGTTCGTAGATCTCGAAGGCCATGCGGCGAATCTTTTGTTTCACCTGAATGGCATCGAGAATCAGTGTCTTTTCTGCAAGCATGGATTAACCTGGGATGGGTAATGATTTACTGTCTTTGAACGTAGACAAGATAACCATCGACTGAAGACTGTCAACCACATCAATGTTAGAAACTTTTTCAAGCATCAGTTGCTGATAGGCAGAGATGTCGGCGCAGACAATTTTTAGAATGAAATCTCCTGCACCGGTGATGTGGTGGCATTCGACAATTTCTTCTATTTGCTTAATCGCCTTGATGAATTTCTCAATGTTGTCCTTGTTGTGACCTTTCAGCGATGCCATTACAAACGTGCTGACGCCGAGGCCGACGCTTGCCGGATCAATAACCGCATGAAAACTTCGGATAACACCCGACGTTTTCAGCTTGTTCACCCGCTCCAATGTTGGTGCTGGAGAAAGTCCAATCTCCTTAGCAAGTTGGGCATTGGTGATGTCAGAATCAGCTTGCAATAATTCGAGGATCTTGCGGTCTGTTGCGTCGAGTTTGATATTGGGTTTCATGGGAAGGTTAATTGTAGCCAAATAAAATTTGGGTAAAAATAGCAGAAATCGATTTAAATATTAATGTCGCTCCAAATTTTTCATTGAAAAATTCGAGCAATGCAAAATAAAAGGGAATAGAGGCCCTAAACGGCCTTCTTGGGAATAGACAAAAACTGATAGACCCCGTTGTAGCGCCGGACCCCGGAATTCAGATCGAAGTGATTCTGACAGACTTCCCGAAAGTTTGCCGTAAGATTTCCGGCCAGTACCGACTCCGTTGCTTCCACCAGAGACGCGTCACTGAAGTCTGGTAAGACCCAACCGCACCCTGTATCTCTGGCCAGTAATTCCAAATCGCCCCAACCTGCGTTGGTAACAAACGGAACGTTCATTGCGAGTAACTCAGCTATTTTCGTCGCGGCAGAAGCCTTTTTTGAGAAGGTCGGAGAGATAAAACACACTCCAAACGTGGCGATGCTGATCCAGATCGGAACCTCGTCGCGGGATGCAGACGCAATGATCAGTCCCTTTGTCTTCGTAAGCTGAATTTCAGAAGGGTTATTGGAGAGGATGATGAATTTTGCGCGCGGTGCCCTGACCCGAAGTGTATCAAAAAAAGCCAGCATCTTGTCGGGAAGATAAAGATTCCCCCAAGAGCCAAGGTAAAGCATAACGGGCTCTCCGGGCGCGATGCCGTACCGAGAGCGCAGGGCATCCTTCGACTCTTCGCTGACCTTTACCGGATCAAAATGATGCATATCCACACATGTTGGAATAACCGTTACGGGTGCGTGGTTGCGCTCGATGTCTGCAAGGGCGGAGGCGGCATTTTGGGTAAGACTGACAATCGCGTCAGCTGTACGCAAAAACTCTTTCTCCTTCTGCTTGAAGAATTGATAAACACGGCTGTACAACGGGTGGGCTACTGGCCATGCCCCCGATTCACGTCTTTCATCCGCCCAGAACCCGCGCATATCAAACAGGAACCTGAGACCGAATTTGCGCTTCAGCCACAAGCCCGTCAACGATGTGAGGTAGCTCCTGCAATGAACAATCTGAAATGGCTTCGAGCGGTGAAGCATGGCTGCGCGACGACGCATGCGCCAGAGATCAAAAACTGAAGCCAAGACCGGCGGCCTGGTGTGATAGGGCAATGGTTGCCACACGATCCCATGAGTCTTGCAAAGGGCAGCAACCTGTGATCTCCTTTTCGAAAAGTTATCCGGTTTCTCAAGACTGATGATTGCAATTTGATAACCCAATGACGAAAGCCCCGTGAGGTAGGGAAGAATCTGCGACTGTCCCAGTGGATCGGTCAGCCCGTCGTGCGTGAGGTAAAGAATGCGGACTTGTTGTTTCATCGGTTGCGCATCATCCAGTAATGCAATACTATCAATACCCAGATTCTATGATAAAGATAATCCTTGCCGGAACGAAACTCCCGGAGTAACTTTTCTACCGCTGAATATTGAACAATGCCAACGGTATCCACCACTTGCTTGTTTAAGAAGTCGCTGATGAGATACTGTAACTCGCCACGTAGCCAACGGGATAAAGGAACGCTGAATCCCCACTTTTTCCGATAGACAAGATCGTCAGGAATATACTTTTTCAAAACCTCTTTCAACAACCACTTGGAGGTGCCGTTTTTTTTCTTGAATTCATACGGGAGGTTGAGTGCGTAGGCTACGATTCGATGATCGAGCAGCGGACTTCTGCACTCAAGCGCGTGATACATGGATGCCCGATCGACTTTTACCAACAAATCATCCTTCAGGTAGAATTGAATATCAAACAGTGCTTGCTTCTCAGCGTCGTTCAGATCAAAATTCTTCAGCCACGATTCGTCATACTCAAATGGAACATAGTGAGAAGGACTTGTAAAGATTTGCCTCAATTCGGATTGCGAGAAGAAGTATTGCTCCTGCGAAAAGATATGACTTCTGATATTTGCCGAATTTTCAAATAAATGGGCAATTCTCAATAGACGTGAGCTTTTTGATGAAGGCAGTGTGCCTACCAGGCGAAGCAACGATCCCACTACGGGCGCGCCATACCTCAAGGGAAATTGACCAAGACGCAGGGCCCAGTCGTAGGAGCCATATCCCTGAAACAATTCATCACCGCCATCTCCGGTGAGCGCAACCTTAACTTCCTTTCGAGCCAGGGCAGACACCAGCATCGTGGGAATGGCAGACGTATCGGCAAAGGGCTCATCAAAGTGATTGAGATAATCTTCGAGCAATGCAACTGCATCACCCTCTGTTAATGTATGTGCCGTGTGATCCGTTCCTAACGCTTTTGCTACTTCGCGTGCATAGCTACTTTCATCGAAGAGACTATTTTCAAATCCAATGCTGAATGTTTTGATTTTTCCTGCGAAGAGTTTTGAAGCTACTGCCGTAACCAGTGATGAGTCTGTCCCACCGCTGAGAAATGTGCCTACAGGAACGTCGGCAATCAACCGCTTCGCCACGGCATCTTCGAACAATGATTCAAATTGTTTTGGATCGCTTTGACGTGTTTCGGAAAGTTCCTGCTTGACACTCCAGAACGTTTCAATTTGCAGCTCATTGGTGGGCATATGAAATGTTCCGAAAGAGCCAGCAGGAAACTTAAAAATATCCTGATAAATAGTTGAGGGTTCCGGGATGTATCCTAAATGAAGAAAATTACTGATGGCGGATGGGGAGGTTTGCCTTGGGACAAACTTGCACTTCAACAGCGACTTCATCTCGGAAGCAAAAGCAAGAACACCTTCACGATGGTAATAGTAGAGTGGTTTTTTGCCGAGGCGATCCCGAACCAGAAAGAGTTGATCACGAACGGTATCATAGATGGCAATGGCAAACATTCCCTCAAGAAGTGAGATGAATGCCTTGCCTTTTCGTGCGAAGCCTTCAGCGATAACTTCTGTATCCGACGACGTGCGGAACTTAATTCCATCTTCATTTTCAAGACGAATCCGAAGGTGCTTGTAGTTGTATATCTCTCCGTTGAAAATAACCACGAAGCGCTGATCCGCAGAAAAAAATGGCTGGTTAGCTGCCGCACTCAAATCAATAATACTGAGCCGGCGATGACCCAGTGCGACCCTCCGATTGTCTGAGACATATACATTTCCGGCATCAGGCCCCCGATGCGCGAGCGCATCCGTCATGGACTGGATTTGCTGACCTACTTCGAATTGGTTACTCAGGATACCGGCGATGCCACACATACAACCGGATTAGTTGATGAAGATTTTTTTGACGGCAGCCCAGAAGCGATAATTTGAAATCATTCCCGGGTATTGATAAAGTGCCTTGCACAGCACGGACGTGCCGGTCTTCTTTTCACCGGACATGAGCAGATGTAAGGCCAGGTACAAATCCATGAAGGCAAATATACGTGAAAGTCGTCCATAGAAATGTTTCACCTGAGGATCGGAGGTAATACAAGAACGGAAGGTTTGAATTCTTGCGATTAATTTATCGTTGGAGAAATTGATGACACTTCGTTCGTCATGTTGAACCAGCTGTGCCGTTGATTTGGGGATGGTGTAGATCGGATATCTTGATGCAAGACGAAGCCACAATTCATAATCCTCAGAACCAGCTAATGCGCGCTCCTCGCAAAAAGGAAAATCGACCATAACCTGGCGTCTGATAAACACACCAATACAGCTGAGAAAATTTCCTTCTTCCAATTTCCGGTTCACCGGAGAAGGCAATTTTTTAAATGGATAGATTACTCTTCCATCAACATGAACGACATCATAACCAAGCGCAAAAACATCCGCTTCCGTGTGACTTGAATAAAATAAATGCGCCTCTTCCAGGTGATGATGTCGATATAAATCGTCAGAATCGAGAAATGTCACAAACAGTCCCCGCGATTTTGTCACGCCGAAATTACGCGCTGCTCCCCGCTCTGCATTTTCTTTATGGAAGTAACTGACCCTCGCGTCCCGAATTTCAGACACGACTCCCCGCGTATTGTCCGTGCTTCCATCATCAACAACGATCACCTCAAAATCTTTAAACGATTGTGACAAAACACTAGCAATCGTCTTGCCGATGAAGGAAGCCCGGTTGTAAGTTGGTATGATGACAGAAAACAGAGGTGCGTTATCCATACAACTCATCCAGTTTTTCAAACATATGCGTCACGGAGAAAGCCTGTGCGTCGTGCAATCCTTGCGTGATCAACCTCGCGCTTAATTCTTTATCAACCAGCAGCCGATGCACCGCCTCTGTGAGCTCTCTGACCGAGCGGTGCGGAACCACCAATGCGTTTCGCTCATCAACAACAAAATCCGGCGCTACACCCGAAAGTGTAAAAACACAAGGAACGGAACAAAGCATCGGCTCAACGTAAATTTGACCAAACGCCTCGGACTCCCGCGTAATCGGCACATGAACAAATACATCAAACAGACGATACAGCGCGGCGAGATCAGTCTCGAACTCAATTTCAACGTAGCTGTGCTCCGGAAGCGTGTTGAGTAACCCGCGAACTACAGGCTCATAGGGACCATACGCGTTGGCAATTACCAGACAGGCTCCAGGATGTTGCTGGAGCAATTCACGAAAAGCTGGAATGATGTATTGAAAACCTTTGAGTTCGAGGTAGCGCGAGATTACTCCAATAACCGGACGTCGAGAACCGATGCGATATTTTTCGCGAATACTTTTTACACTTTCGTCTGAAACTTTTATGAAGTAATCCAAATCAAACCCGTGATGAATGACACGAACCTTCGATGAGTTTGCTTTGTCTTTTTCGACGAGGAAGTAACGAACATTACCTGAGATCGCAACAATATCGGTGGCCAGTGAATTGCAAAACCGATCCCACTTTCTGCCCGATGGAAATTCATCGTAGTGAATGGCGGCATGATGACGGGTAAAAATTCTTCGCTTCACCCCTGCCAGCCAGGAGGCGGATAAGCCGATTAACATGGCCCGCCAAAGGTGGCAATGGACGATATCCGGCTGCAGTTCGCGTAACAATCGAAATACATGAATCCATTTGCTGAAGGTCGTTGTGTAGCGAGCATCGGCTACGACACGCGTATCAACATTTTCGTTCCTGAGAAATTTAATGAACGGCGTATCGTCCTCCCCAATGACGATAACGATCAGATCAAAACGAGATTTCAAATGCACAATTGTCCACTCAAAATTCAGTGACTTTCTGATATCCGATAAGATATATACCAATCTTCTCATGAGGTCAACTTTCGATGGGGATAAAGATTGGCTAATGCATGGATGACAACATCATAAAACCGGTATCGGACCCGTTGCGGCATAAACCGAAAGATGCCTGCATCGATTGCCCGCGCCAGCAACGGAGAGGAAAACGGAAAATAAAAAAGGGTACGAAGTTTCGAATAAGACTGAACGGCATGTCTGCGCTCAGGATGTAATTTCAGCAATTGTTCGTGTGCATTCCGATATTCCCTTAAACGATTTACGTACGAGATGCAGGTGATGTTCTCCCGGTGAGTAACAACAGGGGCGGCATCATAGTACACGTCCAATTTTTGCCCGAGGGCACGAACAGCTAAATCGTAATCTTCGGCATCCCGTAAGCGGGCATCAAAACCACCCAGATCAGAAAATACCTTCCGTGGGAGAGAACAATTGGCAGCCGCAAAAAATACATTTTGTAAATTCAGTTTAGTCACGCCCTGCGGAAAAGCCGCTACCCAGCGTTGTACGCGCGATGCTTTATAATTTATGACATCGCTAAAATCCGGGTGGATGACCTCGACGATATTCCCAGCCAGTAGCGCATTCGGGTGGTTTGCGTGAAATTGAAGATGCGCCTCAACAGCGTTAGCCTCCGGAGTCACATCATCATCAAAAAAAATCAGGATATCACCGGAGGCAAACGATGCGCCTTTATTACGGGCCGCAGCACGCCCCTGATTTGTCTGCCGGACAAATTGAAGCATCGGGAGTACACCTTTGTAGGCGAGAACTTCCCCTTGCACCTCTTCCGTCGAACCATCATCCACAACGATCACTTCCGCAGCAGTTTGAGTCTGCCCAGCAAGTGCTTGCAGAAGAGGTTTTATCTTCTTGCTGCCATTGAATGTGGGAATAATGACGGAAGCCTTCATTCCACTAATTCTTTATAAAACTCCACATGTTTCCGCACTGTATTTTCCCAGGTAAAAGCGCCGGCGCGACGGTGGCCTTTCTCAATCAGTTCCTTGCGCTTGTCTTGATCAACCATGATGATTCGAACAGCATCCTGAACTGAGATGATTTTTTTTGGTTCAAAATACAATGCAGCATCAGCTGCCACTTCGGGAATTGAACTTGTTGGTGTTGTTAGAACAGGACAGCCAAGTTGGAATGCTTCCAGTATGGGCATTCCGAAACCTTCATACTGGGATGGGTAAAGAAAAGCAACGGCGTGCTGATACAAGGACGTCAGCTTATTGTCACTGGCATCAACATGAATAATTTGCTGTTCAATATTTAAATCGCGGAAGTAATTTTTTTCTTTTTCATTGAACGGCGCACCGCAGCAAACTACTTTCAGTTTTCGGTTCTCCAGGAGGAATGATTGCAAACACTGGAGCAGAAAATAGAAATTCTTATAATGTGTTCGCTTGCCGATGAAGAGAAAGTAAGGACCTTCCACTACGCGAGAACTACCATCGCTGACGTTGGTGTTTCCGGAAACTCCATGATGAATCACGCGAATGCGGTCTGGATGAATATCAAATCGATCGATGATGTCCTGCTTCGTATTTTCTGACACTGCGACAATTCCGGCTGCCTGTCTAATCAGCTTTTCCTTCACTGACGTCCGATAATTCGAATGCACATGAAATCCATACTCCGGAAATATTTCATCAATCATATCGTGAATGGTGATCACGAATGGCTTTCCGTTCAAATACGGAATAAAATAGTCATCAAGATCAGTAGGATGAAAAACATCAAACTCACCTTTTTGCAACGCCTCAATTGACGCGCGTTGATTGATCCGTTGCTGCTCGCCAAATAGTTTTTGCCATGTTTTAAACAGACGCCATTTCCCTGGAAACTCCAGTCTCAAGAAGAAGCGCTCGTAATCATCGGACGACTTTAATGCGCCCTTAAATTGGGGAAGGAGATTGATATAATGATTACTGCTGCGCAGCAAAGGCAGCGACCATTGGAAGTCAGGGTGCGTATCAGCCCCTTTGAGCAACTCATAGTGATAGCGCGAAATGCCTCCGTAGACCTGATGTTCGAAAACCTGATAGTCGTAGAGGACGCGCATGGAGCTCAACTGCGTTTAGTTAACAAAGCAAAGTGACCGGCAGTCTTTATTGGGAGATCCAGAATGTAATCGTTCTGATGCGCAGCAAAGAATTCATCGACCGCAAGCTTCGCTCCCTCAGAGAAAAAGTCGTAATCATCGACGACGACAATTCCACCTGGCACCAATGTGCGTTGAAGGAATTCCAAAGCAATCAGAATCGGCTCATAGAAATCAAAGTCGACATAAGCAAAACAAACCTTCTCCGGAAGTCGGGGTTGATGAATTGTCTTTTCAATAAATCCATCTATAATCTTTAACCTGTTCAACGGGAATCCTGTCTCCTGAACGTGACCAATGACCACTTCCTGCGAATGCTTCATCGTCCCCTGATACGCCTCCATACTTCCCAGATTGAAGATGTCGTCTTTTAACTTATCCTTTTCGGTTGGCTTAGGCAGTCCTTCAAAAGAATCAAAAAGCCAAAGGGTTTTTGTTGTTTGGGCAAGGTGATAAGCCAGTAGTGACGATGTGAATCCCTGAGCAACGCCAAATTCGCAAACATCACCTTGAAGAGATTTTGTTTTTGCGAGCAACTGCAGAATATAGATCGCTTCACTTAATTGCGTTCCATCCAACCGGGATAACAACTTCACTTCATCCTCATCGAGCTCAGGAAGGTGTTGAAAAAGCGTAGCGCGGTAAGCGCCATAAAGTTCCCGTATTGCCTGCTCATATTTTCGTGTCAACGGATTGGGATTATCCAGACGTTCAATTTTAAGCCCGAACTTTGACGCGACATTTTTGATAACCTCTTTCATGAATGTGAAATTATAAACCCGTCAGCTGTCTCAACTTTCCAACAAGGCGGGAGTTGTTTAATGCCAGTTCCAGTCCTGAGATGTGAAACGGCGGATTAAAATTTTTCATTAACTCAGGGATATTGCTTCCTTGTGCATAACCCAATCGCGGCCACCCTTCCGGCTGTGCAAAATGAAAATTACGCACGTATTGATAATTGTTTTCATCCAACGCCCTCCATAATTTAATGAAGCTTTCCTGTACGCCTTTGTGTTTCATCTCTTCCGATGAGTGTCCCCAGTTGGATAACTTGAAGCGAAGTTCATCCTCACCACGCGCCCAGGTTTCGTGCAACACATAGAACGGAGATGTTTTATTGAAATGTCCATTATGCCGGGCACGCACATAATCAGGCTTGGTTGTAGCAAATGGTGCCGAAAAAGGCCGATCGTTTCCGGGATCGACATACAAGTAACCGTGCTCCAGTTTCTTTACCAGATCGTAGAGAAATACATGCACATTAAATGGCTTCTCATTGCCAGTGGGACATGAATTCAACTGCTTCAGATATTGAGCGAAACCGTCAAAGTCTTTGAAGTATTCGTCACTGTCAATCTGAACGTGCCAGCCGCCTTTGCCCATTCTATCCGCGAGCATCGTGCGGTGAAGATTACAGTTTTCTCTTGCAGAATTCCCGGCGCGATAAAAGTCATCTTCATAAATAATAATTTTACCATCCGGATCTAATGAGGCAATCAGACGTCGAAATTCCTGTTCATCAAAATCAAAAACATTTCCAGACCAGGAGCGGCGTTTTTTATCGAGGGCAAGACAAAGCACATCGGAAGATTGATACACCGGAGGAAGCGAATTGGCCAACAAGCGCCAGTCATAAGCAACACAAAAACCCGTCTTAATTACCTGCGCCTGGCGTGTCATATCAATCAAACAATTTCATCTATTGGTTTCACCAACCCGATTCCGCAGAACTCCTGCTCAGGTCCATGAACCAGTTCTTCGTACTGGGCATACCGTTGTCTCGTCTCCAACCAAAAGCGATGAACTTCACAACCATTGGTTGAGGCAACGATGTCATGAAAACCAATCAATCCATCATTCGAGACAAGTTGCTTATACATTTCATAATCCTTCTTAACACCGTCGTAGCGGTGATCTCCGTCAATGAACAGAAAGTCAATTTTTCTGCCCTTGAGAATTTCCTTTACCGACTGAAAAGTTTGCTCCGAATGGGAGTCAGCGCGCAGTAAGTGCATCTGCTGATCTCTGGTCGCAAACGATTTGTAAAAATCTGCCTTGTAAGATGCATAACCTCCACCGAAATCGCCGTCCGGAAGATCGACGGAAATAATCATGGCATCATCTGCTGCCAGCTTCGTAAATACAAACAATGACCCGCCTTGGGCCGTACCAATTTCGAGGACTACTTTTGGCCGCAATACCTGCAGCTTTTCACTTAACGCCTTAAGTTCTGTCGGCTCCTGTTTGATCCAAAAGAACCGCTGCCACTCTTCCGAAAAAACAAAATCAACCAGCTGAGGCCCGTTTAAACCTTGGGATGCGCGTTCGATTTTTGGTGCATACCTTTTCAATTCGCGGGTCGCATTAAACTTGTGAATCTGGCGTTTGATAACGTCGATCATAGGTTCGTTTTCAAATTCTTGAAGAAGGAATTTTCCCAAAAATACGGCATTAAAACTTTCCAAAGCTCCAAACCATCATTTGCGGTTCTGGTATTTTTCGAATAAAATTCATTCACTGCCCTTTGCGCCACAACGGGGTCGATAACAGAAGAATTGCGAAAGGACGTACTTTCCACTGTATCCCGCACAGGGATTTTCCAGGCACCTTCAAACCATTGGGTCAATGGTGTGGCAAACCCGGTCTTAGACTTTCGCCGAACGACCTTAGCAGGAAGAAATGGCTCCATCGCATCCCGGAGAATGGCTTTGGTGTAGCCACCCCGGAGCTTGCTTGTCCACGGAATGGAAAAGCAAAATGAAACAAGCCGGTAATCCATGAAAGGCATCCTGACTTCCACGCTGTTGGCCATGGAATACCGATCATAATTGCGCAGCAGCGTCGGCAAGATAAACTGATGAAATTCCTGATAGAGCGCGCCATTGAAATGCCCAAGTCTCTTCACAATTTCAACCCCTTCGTGATCCTGGCGAAGCAAACGCTTCAAGTAAAACGACAATAAATTTTTTCTTCCGGCAAATCCATCCACAAGCACATCCCAGTTGGATTTGTCGACACCGCGCATATGCTTGTAGGTTTGAATAATCTCCCGAATGGACTTTCGATCAAATGCATTATCTCTGACCGCATGAAATAGTGTGGTGCCATAGCCGGAAAACAATTCATCGGCACCGTGACCATCGAGACTGACGGTAATACCATTGGATTTGATGGAGCGATAAATCTCCATCATTGGAATCGGACTTGTCAGATACAACTCCTCAAAATACCATAGCGCCTGATGAAGATTCTCAAATCCTTTTGCCGGATCAATTTCATTAAAAAAGCCACGCAGTCCAAGGCTATCAACTACCGATTGGGCATACTCTGTCTCGTCGAGCTCGGTGCCCCGGAATGTTGCCACGAAAGCATTTTGCCAACCGGGCTTAATCTCCCGCTGAAACATTCCCGCGTTGTATTTCATCGCAGCTGCGACCGCACTGGAATCTAGACCACCACTCAGGGCAGTTCCAATCGGAACATCAGAACGCATGCGCAGCCGACATGCATCAAAAAACAACTCCCGAAATTTTTCAACTTGTACTTCGTATGAATCCCGGTTATTCTCAATGTGTTCAAGCGTATTCCAATACCGTTTCAGTTCGATTCGCTTTTCTCCGGCCTGTATCGTTCCATTGTGACCGGCAGGAAATCTGACGATACCAGATATCAAGGATTTTTCCGAAGACTCGTATTCGTAAATATGATCGCGACACCAGAAGAAGTCCGCGCTTATTTCGATCGCATCAAGCACAGGAGTCAACGCCTTCATCTCAGATCCAAAGACAACGCCATTTTTTGTCGAGGCATAAAACAAGGGCTTTACGCCGAACCGATCCCGTGACAGAAACAAAGACTTTTTCTCTTTGTCCCAGATGGCAAAAGCCCACATTCCATTGAAGTGCTCCACACAAGACGCACCCCATTCCTGAAAAGCATGGAGAATCACTTCAGTGTCCGTCCCCGTGACAAACCGGTGGCCTCTGCCTTCCAGCACTCGCCGCACTTCAAGGTAGTTATAGATCTCACCATTAAAGGTTATGACCAGGTTGTGGTACATCATCGGCTGTTTCCCTGCCTCTGAAAGATCGAGAATGGATAATCGCCGGTGACCCAAAAAAACATGTGCGTCATCATCCTGCCAAACTCCGAATCCGTCAGGGCCGCGATGGGCAATTGCCTGAAGTCCTGCTTTCAGTTTTTGTTCGTCATAGTGACCAATCGCTCCGAATATCCCGCACATAGGACTATATCTTTTTTTGAAATCTGAACAAACACTTCACAAACAGCCGGACTTGCAGCGCAAACGAAACCACGTCACCTGACACCTTTCGGCCCAGGACAAATGCAGGCAAACCAATTCCTGAAGAAATGGTGCAGCAGTAGAAGTACCGTTGCAGCACAGCATCTAAAGCGACTTGACGCCCGACAGGAAATGCCGCAGAGGACTTTGCAATGACCATGACAACCGGAGCTGTTTCCTGCAACTGCCCAAGTGTGAATGGAGAACGTTGATTGAATAGAGTCACCAGCTTCTCCAAATCAATGGCTGATAAATCATGATTCGAGAAGAACCATTTCGTGTAGTCAACTGTCGCCTGATCAATTATTTTTTGCTGCTCCGGCGTCCGCGGCTTATAGCTCATGTTTTGATCATGAACGCGGTATCGCAAGAGTACTTCTTTCAAATTTGCATACTTTCCAAACGGCGCAAGTCGACCCCATAATTCCTTATCCTCAGCGGGCATGTGCTGCACACTGTAGGCAAGCCCGTTCTCCTCGAGTATTTCCCTCCGGAACATGACGGATGGATGACAAAAAGGCGTTATGGATAACAAACCGATCTTGATGGATTCGTCTGTTTCCGGAAGCGATGAAACACCTCCCTCTGGAAACATCTCATAATTTGTTCCGCACAGCACGTAGTCTGGATTCTTTTCGAGAAACTGAACCTGTTTCTCCAGTCGTGTTTTGGCGGAAACATCATCGGCATCCATTCTGGCGACATACCGACCTTTTGCCATAGCGATCCCCTCGTTAAGCCAATGAACATAACCACGATTCTCTGCGGAGATGGTCAATTTGATCCTGGGGTCATCAAACGATTGGAGTATTGACAGACTCTCGTCGGTGGATCCGTCATCAAAAATCAAGAACTCAAAATCGGTGAATGTCTGATTCAATATACTCTCAACGCCTTCACGAAGGAAGCGCGCTGCGTTGTACACCGGCATGATGACAGACACACTTGGCATCAGCGGAAGATTTTAACAATTGATCGCCAAAGCGATTGAAATGATAGCCTGATCCCCAGTTGTCCCTGCTCCAGCTGATAAGCGCGTTCACCCTGAACGGAATTGAATTGATATAAATCAGGGTGAACAAGGTCACGGTAAGGTGATGACTTCGCGAGCAAGGAAGCCTCGTTGGGGTGTCCTTTCCTGATAAACACCACCATATTTTGTTTGTACCATACGTCGACGTCTTTGTTGGCCCAGATAGCAGGACGGATGACATCCACATAACTGAATCCGAATTCTTCAAACAGAAGAATCCACCATGACAGCCATTGCTCGTTGATGTGATGCTGACCGCCCTGATATGGAATGGCCGCAGAAAAGACGACAACGTCCGTATGTTTTATCAAACAGGATATAAAACTTCTGGCATGTACTTCACGAAGGTGCTCGGCCACTTCAAGACAAAGCACGATATCAAAACGACGGCCGAGGTCAAAGGTACTTTCCAGATCTGTTGCCTTGAATAAACTTGCATCGATCGCCAGTTTAGATACGTCAACATAATCGCCGTCAAGGCCAACGACATCGGAAACGCCGTGTTCCTGAAACGCTTTCAACCAGGTACCCGTACCGCATCCCACATCAAGAACACTTGAAGGTTTCAATAAAGTCGTCAGCAACGGTACGACTACACGCGGAGCGCGAAGGTTGTGAACATCGTCGGTATGGATGTATTTCACACTCATGTTGTAAACTCCCAGGTTGCTTCAGGAAGCACACTGCCGATGACTGCCGGACTCATCTGAATGGTCTGGTTCATCATGCGATTCGCATGGAAAGTAAGGCAGTCTTCCGCCTGAAAAAAATCCGAATATCCGTTTCCAGCCCAAAGCGAAACTTTGTACATGCCATCATTCAGTCGCGGACTGCGGATATGAATATGAACTTTACCTCGACTTTCGATGCGTTCGGGCAAGACGTAGTTCGCAAATTTTGGATTGCTGCCACACACTTTTGTTCCAAACTGGTCGGTGATCACAAATCCAATATGTAAGGCTTTGTCCTGATAGTTTTGATAAAATACTGACAGATGGATGCCAGATGGATCTGCAGAGGCAGATGCACCGATGATGATGGCGTGATTAAATTCAGTGTCACCGGACTGGTTGGTCTGGTTGATGTATTTACTGATAATTTCACTTGTCTTTCCTTCGGCGATCAGTTTTCCATGATGGAGATACATGGCAGTCGAGCACAATTGGCTCACTGCCCCCATATTGTGAGAAACAAAAAGAATGGTGCGCCCGTTGCCCCGAACGTCCTCCATTTTACGTAAACACTTTGTCTGAAACTCTGCGTCGCCCACCGCGAGTACTTCGTCAATAACAAGTATTTCAGGCTCTAGAAAAGCAGCAACCGAAAATGCGAGCCGGAGTTGCATACCGGAGGAATAGTGCTTCAAAGGCGTGTCGAGAAACTTTTCCGTGCCGCTGAAATCCACAATGGCATCGAAGCGCGATGCGATCTCCTTTCGCTTCATGCCGAGCAGCGAACCATTAAAGAAAATATTTTCCCGACCAGTTAATTCGGGATGAAAACCAGTACCTACTTCAAGCAAACTCGCAATTCTTCCTCTGGTAATGATCTTTCCCGTTGTGGGCGGTGTGATGCGAGAGAGAATTTTGAGCAAGGTGCTTTTACCCGCACCATTTTTACCAATGATTCCGACAGACTGTCCGGGCTGAATGTTGAATGAAACATCATGGAGTGCCCAAAAATCTTCAAAGCTTGTTCTCGTAAATTTTGCTAACCCTGCAATTCGTTCCCGCAGACTCAGATAGCTTCCCTGCAGATGCCCGATCCTGTATTTCTTTCCAATGTTCGACGCTTCAAGAATTGGTTTCATCAGGCAAAATCAGCAAAGTAGTTTTCCGTGCGTTTGAAATAAACTAATCCAACAATAAACAGAATTAGTCCGGATGCGATACTGATTTCAACTCCGACCCAGTCAGGCTGGTGACCAGTTAATGGAATACGGAACAATTCGATCGGCGCATATACCGGAGACATGACATGAATCAGTCTGGCAATCGGATCCTGAACCAAAGCCGCAGGATAGATCACAGGAGCCATGAAGAAGAGCACCTGCACGAGAAAAGGAAGAACATAGCGAAAGTCACGATACTTGACATTCATGGCAGCAAGCAATGTCCCGGGACCAAGCGTAGCTATAACACCGACAAGTAGCGCCAATGGCCAGTAATATAACGCAGATGGTGCAACCGGCTGCGAGAAAAAGATCACAACGGGAATAAACAAAATAAAGGCGACCAGAAAATCGAATCCGGCAACAAGGACCGACGACACTGGGATGATGATGCGCGGGAAATAAATCTTCTTAATGATGGAGGCGTTGTTCACCATACTGTTTGAAGCGTTGGTGAGTCCTGAAGAAAAGAGGCTCCAGATCATCAAACCTGAAAATGCAAATACAGGATACTCAATCCCCGGAGTGACAATCTGAAGTTTTTTGGCGAGATAAGTAAACATCGTCATCATGATCAGCGGCTGCAACACCACCCAGAGAAAACCGAGGATGGTTTGCTTATACCGAATCTTGATATCGCGCCAGGTGAAAAAGAAGAAAAGCTCCCTGAAATTACGGAGGTCTGCAAAGCCGAAGAACTTTTGCTCAGCGCTAATGACTTGTTCTTCACGTTCTTCAACCATACTGAGCGGGGAAATCGGGGTTCGTCTGGCAAGTTACCACCAAATCAAAAACCCGCAAAACAACACCTGCAAATTCACCCCCGATTTCTTGAGAACTTCTGCCCTGCTTTGGATATTTGGTCCGTGAAATCCAAAAAGGTATTGTTCATAACTCCGTATCCCCACGGAGAGTCTCCTTCACAGCGCTTTCGCTTCGAACAATATCTCGACACACTGAGGGCAAGCGGCTTTGAGATCGACCTGCAGTCGTTTTTGCCTCCGGAAAAATGGAAGCTGATGTACGCACCGGGGCAGGTGCCGGCAAAAGTGAGGATGCTGATGGCGGGAATCATTCGCCGCTTCCTGCTGCTGTTTCGGCTGCCTCAATTCGATTTTGTTTTCATCCACCGGGAAGCTGCGCCCATAGGGCCTCCGTTGTGGGAATTAGCCGCCGCCTGGATTTTCAGAAGAAAGATCATTTACGACTTCGACGATGCCATCTGGATGTCCGATGTCGTTGGCGAGCATTTTCTGGTGCGCATGCTGAAATGGCGCGGTAAGGTGAAAACGATTTGCAGGATCTCGTGGCGCATCTCCTGCGGAAATGAATATCTCGCGGCGTATGCGCGACAATTCAATCAACAGGTTCATTATAATCCGACAACGGTAGACACAGAGCACCATCACAACCCGGCGCTATACACAAAGCAGGCTCAGAACAAGATCACCGTTGGTTGGACAGGCTCACACTCAACGCTAAAGTATCTAGAGCATATTGAACCTGTTCTTCAGCAATTGGAAAAACAATATCCGCAAATTGAAATATTAGTCATCGCCGATCGGGCTCCTGCGCTCCGGCTTCAAAGCCTGAGATTTTTACCGTGGCGTGCAGCGACAGAGATAGCCGACCTCACACAAATGGACATTGGGATCATGCCGCTTCCGGATGATCCATGGGCGAAAGGAAAATGCGGGTTCAAGATATTGCAGTATATGTCGATTGGAATTCCATCCGTTGTTTCGCCCGTTGGGGTGAATGCGGACATTGTCCAGCACGGGATTCATGGCTACCATGCCTTGACAGATGATGATTGGTTGACGTATATCGGCCTGCTTATCGATAATGCAGCGATGCGCAACGAGATGGGTGAGCGAAACCGCCGGCGGGTTGTTGAGCGTTATTCCGTGCTGTCGAACTCCGCTAATTTCCTCTCTCTTTTTGCCAATTCATAGACCACGAATACCGCAATAAAAAAATAAGGCATCAATGGAATTTTGTATCGCGTGAGCGTACCGAAGTTGAAGGTGGATACACCGACGGCAAATGCAAAAGCAATACTGAAGACAAAGCAGAACAGCAGCGGCGGATCGATAACGTGCCGGAGTGCCCGGCCCCTCGCAACAAAAATGATGTACAAGGTAAGCAACAGCAAGACACCACTTTCCAGAGCCGATAACAGCATTAATGGATTTCTGACTTCCCAGATGTAGGGCCGGAACAACGAAACGTTGATCGCCTCTGGCGCGAGCCTGAGCAAACTGCCCCATGTTCCGTCGAGTTCGCCTAATGTATATCCGGACCCGGCGTCTTTTCCCGTCCAGTAGCGAATATCGTATGCCGTTTCCTGCGCGGTCTTCGCGAGATTTTCCAGCGCGTATTTTGGATTGTCTTCCGCTGCCTTCTTCATTCCCCAGAAACCGGAAGCAAGTGCTACCCCACATACCAGCGGAAAGAGCATAATCTGTAAGGCGCGCGATCGAATTTGCGAGAAGTAGTGAAAGAAAATCCAGAGCATTAAACCCGGAAGGAAAGCCATCAGGATATAGATCTTGATGATGTACAAGAGATAGAAGGAAAGCAACATCATCAGGGACCAACGGATGGTAAAGCTTCGCAGAATGAATGTCCGGTACACGCCGTAGGTTATGAAGCCGATCGCAGCAAGTGTAATCGTGTCTTTCAACAAGCCGGATCCCCAGAAAAATACCGATGGCAGAAACAGCGCCGCGATGGCAATTTTACGATGATATTGAGGGTAGATATTGTAAAAGGTCAGGAACAGAAACCATGAACCAAAAAATGCAATTGCTGCAAAAAGAATCGCCGTCGCAGAATAGGTGCTGAAGGTGAGCAAATCGAATACTGCAGCGATGCGGACGATGACGAAAGATTGGGGATCCTGATAAAAAGCAATCTTTGAAGCATACCGATAAACACCGGTGTAATCGTCGCCCGAATTCATCAGCAATTTGAAGCCGGCAGCAAATGAATGGGTGAACGCTTCCCAAATGTGCCGACTGCCATGTGTGTGATAATTGTACGTATCCCCTCCATCGTAATAAAACTGATAGATAAAGCCAAGCGCCAGAGCGCCGGCGATTCGTGCAAATAAGGCTGGAAAAAAATATTGACGTACCGTGTCATCAGTCAGGCGCGAGCGCACGAGCCACGCAACGACCAGAACGATGCAGATCCAGAACGGGGTTACAATGAAATCTCTTAATTCCAATCGGACAGGTTTAGGCTCAATCGCCCTTCTCCAGTTTCTTCAGTCGGCGCTTGGCATCTTTGAAGGCTTCGTCTTTTCGATTCGAACGCTTCTTTGCGAGTTCGAAATATTTCTTAGCCGCCTTCTTGTCGCCTTGCTTCTCGCTGATTTCTCCCAATGCGATGAGGCTGTAAAGGTAATACCCCGAATCTGTTGCCTCAATTTCCTCTGCAAACTTTATACATTGGTTGTAATATATTTTTGCTTCATCGAGCTTCTTTCTTGCTTCATAGATCTGCCCAAGAAAAAATGACGCATACCGGCCGCTGGTGGCCTCATAACCCACCTGCTTGCTTTCTATTTTTCCGAGAATACTCCGGCACACCGTATCGGCGTCGGTAAATCTTCCCATCGAGTACAACATACGGGCATAATAGCGATGGAAAAACGGATTGTCGGGATAGTTTTCATACAAATACTGACTGATCTGCATCGCTTCGAACTGATTGTTTTCGTAGCTGTTCAAAATGCGCATGAGCCACACCATCGCCTCCGTGCGTGTATAGAAGGCGTTGTAAGAGACCTCTTTCAGCTGTTTCAATCCGAGTTCCTTATCTCCTTTCTTGAAAAACCACAACAGCGGTTTTAATGCCGGATAGTTTTCCGGAACCCACACCGAGAAATAATTATACAAGGCATCTCCGAAGATCAATTCTTCACTCAGGTTGTGCTGCCCGCGACTTTCATCCAGGTAATCCAGTGCATTCTTTCCAGCGGACGCAGCCTTGCGCCAGTTTTTGCGTTCCTCATCGGAGTACAATCTCCCCTTAAATCCGTACGCAGCCGCCATAAAAAAGGCCGCCTCCACTTTATACTTGGGATAGTCGTCGTATAATTTCTCCGCTACGTTGATGGTCGTATCCATGTAGGCGAGGAAGCTGTCGTCGTAGGCCGTGTTTTTTGTATTCGGCATGATCTTCCACCACTCGATGAGCCCCATTAAAAAATAAGGAAGCGGGTGCCAGCCGTATTTTGTCTTAAGCGACTTGAACTTCTCCTCGGCCCGGTCGAATTTGAAATTATATAAATCAGTTAATGCCTGATTACATTCCAGCTGAACCTCCAGATCCTCCAGCAGAATGATGGACTTCCGGTCATCTGAAGTTGCGGGCTGTGCGCTCACGGACGACAAAAGACCAAAAGACAAGAGCATCAGCAGCAGATAACTAATCCTTGCCATTTGATTAACTTGCCGCCCTGAATACACTAAATCCCAAGTCTTTTTGAATACCATACCTGCAAACGAGAACGAAACTAAGTCATTATTTGGTGCGGACAAAAGGTTGCTTTTCATATTGCTGTGCCTGCTCACCTTTTTACTGCTTTATGTAAAAATCGCATTCATAGAAAACGAAACTGCGGCGTTTGAGTTTTTGCAGGACCGCCCGGAGGGCTTCATCCTGCAGACCTTAAACACCATTAAATTCATCAGCATTCCCTTTGTGTACCTGTGGAAGATCACGGTCATCGCCTTTGTGGTATGGGTTGGATGCTTCATGTTCGGATATCGGGTCACCTATACGCAATGTTGGGGAATTGTGCTCGTTTCAGAGTACATCTTCCTCATTCCCGAAGTACTCAAAATCATTTGGTTTATGACTGTAGAAACTGACCCGAGCTACCACGATATCCGTTCATTTTACCCGCTTTCCCTGATTCATTTGGCCGACTATGACCTGCTGGACAAGCGCTATGCCTATCCATTGCGGGCACTGAACGCCTTCGAGCCCATATACTGGGTGCTCCTGGTCAACGGAATTCATCACGCTGCCCAAAAGGAAAAGCGCTACGCATGGATTATCGTCGCGGGTTCGTATATCCCGCTCTTCCTGCTCTGGCTGTTGTTTTACATCATTGTCTATAAGTAACGAACGCTCCGGCAGCCAAATAAAAACGGCCAAATGAGCGGAATTCATTATTTTCGCCCCTTAACTTTTTTCATTATACCCGATCATGAACCAGTCTTTTCAGAGGTTGAATAACATCGGCGGTTGGATAGTTTTCGCCATCGCCCTCGTTGTGTATTGGACGACTATGGAACCCACAGCCAGCTACTGGGATTGTGGAGAATTTATTGCGGTTTCCTACAAACTTCAGGTTAGCCACCCGCCCGGAGCACCGTTTTTTATGTTGCTTGGAAGGTTGTTTTCATTCCTCGCCATGGGCGATGAAACCATGGTGGCCTATTGGATAAACTTTGCCAGTGTTCTTGCCGGCGCATTCACCATTCTTTTCCTGTTCTGGACCATCACCTTGTTTGGTAGAAAAGTATTCCTGGGACGCGACGGCGGTGCTGAAGAAAAGCACACCTATTCCCTTCTTGGAGCGGCTTTCGTCGGATCGTTAGCCTATACCTTCTGCGATTCGCAGTGGTTTTCAGCAGTCGAAGCGGAAGTTTACTCGATGTCGTCGTTCTTCACCGCCTTCGTGGTGTGGGCGATGTTGAAGTGGGATTTGATCGAAGATGAGTCCAAAGCCAATCGCTGGCTCCTGCTGATTTTTTATATGATGGGTCTGTCCATCGGTGTCCACCTTTTGAACCTCGTGACCATCCCTGCCCTTGCGCTGATTTACTACTTCAAGAAATATGAGCCGACAACGTGGGGCATCATCACGGCCATGCTTGTGAGCTTGCTCATTATCTTCTTCATCAACGAAATCATCATCCCCGGACTTCCGTCCATTGCCGGGTCTTTCGAACTGGGCTTTGTCAATACCCTTGGCTTGCCGTTCGGCTCGGGAGCACTTGTCTTCGGCTTACTGGTTGTTGGAGCGCTCGTATGGGGTATCTGGAAAACGCAGAAGAATAATCAGGCGCTTCTGAATACGTTTTTGCTGGCAACCGCCTTCATCCTCATCGGATATGCTTCCTACACGGTGATTGTCATTCGTTCAAACGAAAACACACCCATCAATCAGAATGATCCTTCAGACGTCATGAGCTTTGTCCGCTATTTGAAGCGTGAGCAGTACGGCAGCCGACCGCTGCTCTATGGACAGTATTTCACAGCGAAGGTGGAGAATTACGAAGAAGGCGATCCTGTTTACGTGAAGGGTAAAGACAAATACGAAGTTTCCGAAAAGCGCGTAACGCCTCGTTTCAGCCAGCGCGATCAAACCATACTCCCGCGTATTTATAGCACAGATCCGCAGCACCAGCAAGTCTATCGAAGCATATTGGGTCTGAAACCCGGAGAGAAACCTTCATTTGGTGACAACTTGTACTATATGTTCAAGCACCAGATCGGCTTCATGTACGTTCGTTATTTCTTTTTCAATTTTGCCGGCCGTGAAAGCGACAACCAGGATGCTCAGTGGATGGGACCGAATGATTGGTTTGATGAACTGCCCGCGACGTTAGCGGAGAACAAAGGAAGAAACAACTTCTTCATGATTCCTTTTGCGCTGGGCTTGATTGGCATGTTCTATCAGTCGGTTTACAACACGAAGAACTTTGTCGTGGTCGCACTGCTGTTCATCCTCACGGGAGTGGCGCTTGTGGTGTATTTGAATTCACCTCCTACTGAACCACGTGAACGCGACTATATCTACACCGGATCCTATTATGCCTTCTGTATCTGGATTGGCTTGTCCGTAATCGCCATTGCCAATGCATTGTCTGTTGTGATTAAAAACGCTCGTGTGGCCGCGATCGCAGCAACAATTCTTGCACTTACCGCTCCGGCATTAATGGCAAAAGATGGATGGAATGATCACGATCGCTCCAACCGATATTTCTCGGTTGATTCAGCCATCAACTACCTGCAGAGCTGCGCACCAAACGCGGTGCTCTACACGGGAGGCGACAACGACACGTTCCCGCTCTGGTACGCACAGGAGGTTGAAGAGGTTCGTCAGGATGCGCGTGTCGTTGTATTGAGCTACTACAATACCGACTGGTACGTGAAGCAAACGATGCGACAAACTTATGAGTCGAAGCCGTTCGCTTACACGTTGACGGCTGAGAACTACCGCCAGGGTGGACCAAATGATTACCTGCCCTTCCTCGACATGAAGATTCCTGCAATTGATTTGAAGGAATACCTGAAACTTCTTCGTCAGGATCACAAAGCGCTGCGTGCTTATCCGACAGCGAATGTGGTACCGTCTCAGGAACTTGTCCTTAAAGTTGACGTCGAGAAGGTGAGACGACTTGGTATTGTACCAAAAGAACTCGACAGCCTGATTGTTCCTGAAATGCGTCTTCGTCTTACCCGAGGCGGACTTGAGAAAAAAGATTTGGCGATGCTTGATCTGCTGGCGACATCCGATTGGGAGCGCCCGATCTATGTGAACAACACATCACTTGCTCAGTTTAATGTTGACCTCGAACCGTATGTTGTTCAGGAAGGAAATGCATTCCGCATTCTTCCGGTATTGAACCCCAATCCGCAGGAAGATTACCTCGTGAATACGGAGGCAGCCTTTAAGAACATTACCACGAAATTCCAGTTCCGTGGGTTAGATGATCCGAATCAGTACTTCACTCAAGACTACAGAAGCTTCGTGCAAAACCACCGCAGCAGCATCAATTCAGTTGCACGAGAACTTATCTATGACAAGGAGACAGCCAAGGCAAGAGATATCCTTCTGCTGAGCCTGAACAAAATGCCTGACACCGGCGTGGCCTACGATTTCACCAATGCCCAGATGACCGAACTGTTATTTGAAGTTGGTGAGAAAGACAAAGCGATTGAAATTATCGAACTGATGGCACCGCGTGCCGATGAGCTTGCGACATATTACACGAGCCAGGGAGATTTCGGACGCAACATGCAGGTGAATATGATCATCCTCGACCAAATGCAACGCATTTTGTATAAATATGGTGAGTCAGAGCTTGCCAAGAAGATTGAGGAGATGTACAACAAGCATTACCAGAACTTCCAGAACCGCGGAAGCATTCGCGGAGAATTCTGAAATTGATACACACAAAAAAAAAGACTGCTTCGAAAGAGCAGTCTTTTTTTTGCAAACCTCCACGCGTTTGATGGTCGGCCGGCTTCGTCCATCACTACCGCAACTCCTGTATTTGCACTGCTCTCAACGATAACACGCTAAACCAAACACCGCGATACTTCAACGACCGCGATGGGTTTCGCCCATCGCTAATTTAAGAACGCCCCTTCAGGGCTGTGAAATACCCTTAGCCCCAAAGAGCGCAACCCGAGCACATCATCAATCAAAGCACGCCTCTTAACGGTTCAAATACTCCGAGCCCCAAGGGGGCGACGCTTCTTCATAACGATGGGTGGCAACCCATCGTGGGTGATGCCCTTCCAAGGCGATACCCATCCCGTGTGAAACCTAAGCGCAGTCGAAGTCGCACCCCGAGCGC